>QWCC01000193.1_pt1 | contig 39206 bp, 51 predicted proteins | sample 1972491 | NCBI WGS metagenome assembly QWCC01 (sample SAMN09866718, study PRJNA288562) | Human oral metagenome isolate term5_saliva, whole genome shotgun sequencing... | isolation source: mouth | host: Homo sapiens | place: USA: California
CACGGCCCCAGCGACCAACGCCTCGGCGTCCGACGTGCTGAGGCCGGGCATGGTGGCGTGCCCGGCGTCCACGGACCCCTCGCAGCGTGTGCTGCCGTGCTCGTCGCCTCTGTGGTGGCACGACAGCAACGCCCTGACGTCCCCGACGCAGCACCGGGAGGTGCGCACCAGGGCCTGGACGTCCCACTGGCTGGGCTCCCGCATCGTCGGCGGCGAGGACCTGGACCACGACGGCGTGCTGGACCCCCAGTTCGCCTGACCCCGACAGACCGACACACCGACCCATACACAACTTGTGCATACAAGTGGAAAGGAAATGAAGATGGAACTGACGATACGGCCGGAGGACCTTCGCCCCGGCGTGACCCTCGTGGACGTGCTGGCCCTGTTGCGCCACGGCGCTGACGCCGCTGCAGCGGCCCGTGCGGACCTGTCACCGGCCGACCTGGCCTCCCCTACTGAGGACTCCGCCCAGGCCCCCCTCGAGGCTCCTGAGGCCTCCCGCGCCTCGGCCCCTGACGCTGACGGGCACGTGCCGGGCGCCATGGTCGAGGGCCCTCAGCCGCCCATCGAGTTACCGGGCCAGCTGGCCCTGCCTCTGATGATGGCCGCCGGTGGCGCAGTTAGCTGACTTTTGTAATACTGCTGAACTAACTGAGGAGCCATGATGCAGATACTCATTGATCCGGCTGAGTTGCCGGCGGGCAAGACGATCGCCGATTTGATCGAGTGGCTGGCCACTCCGGCTACCACTACCCCCCTCGAAGTCGTCGAGGCCAACCTGGCTACTCCGGCCAGCCCGCCCTCCCCGGCCCCGGCGGCCACGCCGGGCTCGGCGCCGAGCCCCGCACCCTCCAGCTCAGCTCCGAGCCCGGCTGCCGCCGAGGAGGGGCCGCTGCCCCAGCGGGCCGAGCTCATCGCCCTCGCTCGCACGGCGCTGCAGGGCGGACGGCGGGACGCCGTCAAGACGCTGCTGGACCGCGCCGGGGTGAAGCGCATGAGCGAGATCCCCGACGAGACACTGACCGATGCCATCAACGAACTGAAGGAGCTTTTGTCATGACGAACAAGAAGAGCAGCAGGACCGCTGCCCCGATCATGCGGGACACGACCCTCGACGATGCCAAGCGACGCTCCAAGAGCGCCCCGTGGTACGCCCGCCGCTCAGCCATCATGTCCTACGCTGCCGGGATCCTCGCGGATAACCCGTGGCTGGACTCGATGGTCAGCCAGGGCGAGGAGGGCCTCCTGGTCCATCTCGTCACCCCGTCCACGCCGGGCAGGCTGCGGTACGCACTCGACGTCAGCGTGGCCCCCTCTAAGCCGGAGCGTGTGCGTACCGTTGCCTATTGCGTGCCGGGTTACCCGCGGGCGGTGCACGAGGGCGGCTCCTGGCGCGTGGCCCGCGCGGCCATGCACCGGATGGTGTCCAGGCCTGAGGAAGTGGTTGATCTGGTGAAGTCGTACGCCGACGAGGCTGAGACCACGGAAGCGAAGGAGAAGTAATGGCTACTGGCCCGGGCGCCCACGCGGCGCTCGGGCCGTCGTCTGCCCATCGGTGGATGGCGTGCCCGGGCGCCCCTGCGGCTGAGCGTGAGGCCCGCTCTCGTGGCCTCGTAGATGACTCGTCGTCCCCTGCTGCTCGCGAGGGGACGGCGGCTCACGCTGTGGCGGAGTTGGAGCTGCGTCGCCGTGTGCTCGGCGAGCCGGTCGCCGCCGAGGTGGCCGGCTGGCATGAGACTTACGACGTCGACTACGAGTGGTCGGTGATGGTCACCGAGACGCGTCCGTACGTCGACTACGTGGAGGCGCTGTACGAGGCGGCCCGGGAGGCCGACCCGGCGGGGGCGCAGCTGTGGCTGGAGTCCTGTGTCGAGCCCGTGCCGGGCCGCGTGTGGGGGACGGCTGACGCGACGATCATCGGCGACGGGCGGGTGCACGTCGTGGACTTGAAGTACGGGCGTGGTGTGCGTGTGGAGGCTCCGGGCAACCCGCAGCTGCGCTGTTACATGCTCGGGGCGCTGGGCATCGCCGGTCTGCTGGAGCCGGTGACCACGTGCACTGGGACGATCGTGCAGCCGCGCCACAGGGACGGCGGGCACATCTCTTCGGAGTCCCTCTCCGTCGAGGAGCTGCAGGCCTGGGGAGCCCGTCTCCTCGAGGCCGTGGCGGCCACTGACGACCCGGCGGCTCCCCGCGTTCCCGGCGATGATCAGTGTCGCTGGTGTGCGGCCCAGGCGGTGTGCCCCGAGCGGACTCGCAGCTTGGCCGCCGATGTGTTCGGCGAGGCCCGCCAGTCCTCGATTCCGCTCCTGTCTGATGCCGAGGTTGCTGACCTGCTGCCGCGGCTGGACTCGGTTGAGGCGTGGTGTCGGGCGGTCCGGCGGTCGGCGCTGTCACGTCTGACGCAGCGGCCGGGCTCCCTGGCCGGCTGGCGTGTGGCGGAGGGCCGTCCTCGTCGTCGTGTGACTGAGGCCGTGGTGGACCGGCTGGCTGCTGACACGGGCCGCCCGCGATCCGACTTCGTGGAGGAGCGGCTCCTCAGTGTCCGGGGCTTGGAGCGTCTCGTGGGCAGGGAGCGTGTCGCTGACGCGGCTCCCCTCTTCGACGTCAGTGTCGGGCCGCCCCGCCTCGTGCCCAGTGAGGGGGATCACGCCTAGTCCACCGCGGCACATGTTGTGTCGAGCGTATGAGTGTGCATATAATCGGCATGTCGACAGGGAAAGACCTCGACCCACTGAGGAAGGAAGACCAATGACCTACGAGTACAACACGGTGAACGAGGCCATCGAGCTGGGCATCAAGCCGGCCCTCCAGCCGTACGCCGAGGAGTTCGACATGGATGCCATCGCGGACACCGAGGTCACCCCCACCGAGCGGGGCACGTACCGCGTGTCCGACGGTGAGGGCTTCTGGGCCGCCGTGCGCGACGCATGGCTGGGGGTCAAGTGACCGCGGCTCTCACGCCGACGCAGACCGCGTCTGTGGAGTGGATGACCGCCCACAGACGCGGTCTGCTGATCGGTGGTATGGGCTCGGGTAAGACCCGCACCACCCTCGAGGCGCTGGCGCGTCTCGCCCCCGCCTCGCTACCCGCCCTCGTCGTGGCTCCTGCTGCCGTGTCCGACGGGACGTGGTCAGCTGAGGCCGCCCGCATCTCCTCGCCGCTGCTGGTGGAGGAGTGCCCGCGCGGCTCCAAAGGCGGCCCGGCGGCCAGGCGCCGAGTGCTCGACGGCCCCGCCGACGTCGTGGTCATCTCCTCGGCGTCCATCGAGGACGCGGTAGGCGGCCCGTGGGCGACCGTGGTGGCCGACGAGGCGTCCCAGTACAGGCGGGCCGGCACGAAGCGCGAGAGGGCCCTGAGGCGCCTTGCCTCCCGGGCCCGCGGTGTGTGGCTGTTGACCGGGACGCCCGGCGATGACCCGATCGGAGTGTGGACGCTGGCCCGCATCCTCGACGGCGGGCAGGCGCTGGGCGCCCGGATCACGCAGGCCCGGGACAGGTGGCTGACGGCGGGCCGCCGCCTCCCATCGGGGGCCGTTATCGACCGGAAGCCGCGCCGGGGTGCTATTGAGGAGATCACGTCTCTCATGGCTCACATGGTCCGTGTGGTGCCCGACGACGGGCGTCTGGAGATCCCCGGCACGGAGGTGACGTTGGTGCCGTCAACCATGCCGGTGGCCTCCTCGAGGGCCGTGCGCACGCTGCGCGGCGGCCCGGACGCCCTGCTGCGTTTCGCCGGCGTGGTGCAGCCTCCGATGGCGGCCGGCGTGGCCGCTCAGGCTGCGGTGCAGCTGACGACGGGCGCCATGTGGGACGTCGAGTCCATGGGGACCCGCCTCCTCGTAGACCCCGAGGGCAGGGCGACGATGCAGGCTGCGGCGGCCACGGTGCTGGCGGAGCGTGAGCGGACGGGCCGGGGCGTGCTGGTGGAGTACTGGTATCGCCACGAGCTGCCCGAGCTGCGTCGTCTCCTCGAGGAGCAGGGGGCGGTGTGCGGTCGTGCGGATCGGCCCGAGGACCGCCGTCGCTGGAACTCGGGCTCTCTTGACATCCTCCTGGCTCATCCCGCCTCGACGGGGCACGGCCTGAACCTGCAGGCCGGGGGCGAAGCCGTCGTGTGGTCAACGCTGCCCTGGTCCCTCGAGCTGTGGGAGCAGGCGTGCGCCCGTCTGGCCCGCCCCGGCCAGGAGGCCGACACGGTCTCGGTGCGGGTGATGATGCCGACCCTTGATGATGGCTCGCGGTCTCCTGCCTCGGACGTGTTCTGTGCGCTAGAGCGCAAGGCTGATGTGCAGGATTCTGTTGTGGCCGGATTGCGGGCGTGATATGCTTTGTCATACCGAGCCAAGCCAACGGAGAAAGGATATGAAGCCACAGACCATAACCGCCGGCCGCCTTGACATTGTCTACGCCTACCGAGGTGACCACGTCATCCTCACCGGGCCAGCCACCGTGTACCACGCCGGCCATTGCAAGTTCACCCGCTCAGGCAACTGGGCCCGGCGCTCAGCGCCCATCATCGTCAACGTAGCCGCCGACGCGAAGCGCTTCCTCGAAGCCGTAGGCGTCGACGCCGACGAGAACGACGCCGTGATCCTGTACAAGACTCTCAACGATGCCATGGTCTCGGGCTCGCAGTTCGGGCACACCACCTCCTGGGAGGTCGGCTGCACCACCGTCTGCGATGACTGGGATTATGACTGGGTCGGCGAGGGTCGGGCACTTCACCTCTCACCCACGAAGGCGAATGCGCAGCAGCACTACAACTACACCAATCCGGACGACGTCGGCGGTGGCACTACGTACGCCTGCCGGGCCTTCCTCTACGATGTGCACCTAGTGCCGGAGGATTGGACCCAGTACCGCTGCAAGCAAGTCACCGTTCTCGGGGAGGCACAGTGATCAGTGACCTGAGCCGCGACGCACTCCTCGAGCGGGCACGGCAGGCCGTCGTCGAAGCACGGGATGCCGTGCCCGAAGCCGAGCATCAGCGCAAGCTCGCCATCCGGCGGGCACTGCGAGACGGCTGGACAGCCGGTCGCCTCGCCGCTGAACTCGACGTCACACCGCAAACTATCTACCGCTGGGCCGGCCGCTGGAACCGCCGGTCCAGGACCAACCACGAAGGAAAGGAATCCTGATATGTCCGAAACCACAGTCACCGGTGTCGTCCGTCTCTCCTGGCCGCGTCTGGCCAAGCTGGAGCAGCGCCCCGGCACTCAGCGCGCCACCGTCTCGACGGCGGTGCTGATCCCCAAGACCGACACGGACACTCTCTCGAAGCTGGAGGCGGCCATCAAGGCTGCTGTGGCCGAGCGCTGGCCCGCCGGGGCGCCTGCGGGGATCCGCATGCCGCTGAAGGATGGAGACCAGCGTGCCGCGCAGTACCCCGAGCAGGCCGGCCATATGGTCATGAACATCTCGTCGAACCGCCTCGTCCCCGTCGTCGGTCGGGACAACTTGCCGCTGTCTGCTGAGCAGATGCAGTCCGACGTCTACGGCGGCCAGAACGCGAGGGTCGCCGTCGGCGCCTACAGCTACGATCGCAATGGCAACCGTGGCGTCAGCTTCGGCCTGCGTATGGTTCAGATCCTCGGTGGCGGCGAGGCTTTCGGCGGCGGCGCGCCTGACGCGGCTTCTCTCTTCGGGTCCCCGCTGCCCTCGACGGCTTCGCAGCCCGCCGCTCCTGCTGCTCCGACGCAGCCCGCGGCCACCGGCGGCTGGAGTGATCTGCTGTGATCCTGAAGATTTGCCGGTTCACGCTGCTCCTCGCGGCTCTGTGGGCCACGGGCATGACGCTCATGGGCGTTGTGGTGTCCTGCATGGTGCAGCTGGTTGACCCGTCTGCGATGATCATGTGGATGGTCGCATCTGCGCTGCTGTGGGCCGCTTGGTCCAAGGTTCCGAGGCCCCGCAGTGAGGACGGGAAGCATGTTGACCGATCATGAGCCCATCGAGGAGGTAGCGCAGGACCTGGAGGCTCTGGCCGATAGGGTCGCTCTGCTGACGCGGACTGTCTCTCCTTCGTACACACATCTCGTGGTCGGCCTGGCTGCGGATGTTGAGAGGGCACAGAACACTGCGGAGGTCCTGGCCTACGAGATTCGACTCCTAGACACGGCAACGTGACACGCACCACGGCGGCACTTATTGTGCCGCCGTGGTGCTTTTGCATATACTGGGCTCTGTCAGCAACCAAGACACCAACCCAAGGAGCTGAAATGGACTTGCTCAAAACCGCCGTCACCGCCTGGGTGGCCTTCCTCTACGGCGTCGTCCTCTACGCCGCCGCGCTCACCTTCGGCCTCATCGGGGCCCACGGCATCAGCGCCGCCAGCCAGGGTCAGGGCGTCACTATCCTCATCGCCGTTGCCCCCGCGGCCATCGGGCTCACGGTGGCGCTACGAAGCTGGGCGCCGAAGCACACCACACACCTCGAAGACCACAAGGAGGCGAGGCGCTGATGCAAAGAGCATTCAAGCCTGGTCTGGACGATATCGATCAGGAAATCGCCAACTGCGTCCTCGATGACATGCGCAACTACGCCGACGCTGTTGGGCGCCCCCACGAGACGTACGCCGCCTGCGGCACCAAGATCGGAGTTGACCCGGGGATTCTGCGTAACCGCCTCGTCCGCAACCAAACACGGTGGTCCTACGCCGAGATCGCCCTGCTGCTGGAGAAGGGGATCCTCTCTTCGAGGACGGTCTCGCTGCTCAAGTCCCTCGTGGACGTGCCTGAGAGCGACATCGCAGGCGAGGCCGACGAGATCGAGACGACGCGCTACCTCGCCGTTGAGTTGCCCCGCGGCTCTTCGTCGGCTATCGTCAGGACTGCCTCGGGGATGGAGCTCGGACGCATCCGCATCCCGGCCCCGGCGCTCAGGCGCTTCAGGCACGCCCTGGAGCAGATCTTCAACTACGCAACCGCTAACGCACACAGAGGAGCACAGACATGGTGACAGAATCCGAGATTGCGAGTATCGATTACCTCGTTACGATCGTGGGCGACGACGTTCGCAAGGATAGGACGACCGGTCCCGCCTACCGCATGCCGGAGCCGTTCGGCGAGGGCTACGAGTGGAGGGTCCCGATCCACTACCCCGCGGAGTTCTGGGCCTATGGCGAAGTCTTCGATGAGGTCGTTTACCCGGAGCGCCTGTGGTCCGTTCGGCAGAACGGCAAGACACTGATCTGCGAGTGGATCCCGAAGACGGCTCGGCAGCGGGGAGTCACCGAGAAGGGCGTGCTCCCCGCCCCCGAGGACCTGGCCGCGGCTTTCGTTGACGCCTCATGACTCTGTACGTACTAGCTATCAGCTTCATAACCATCACTACTCGCTCTAGGAGGAGCAATGAGAGTTAACCACTCAGACCCGCCCTACCCTGTCGGTGGCGGTGGCGCCACCGTGGGTCAGACCATTGATGCCCTGCAGAAGATCGCCGTTGTGTACGGCTTCTCGACGCCCGTCGTGACCGACACGATGAGTGGCGACTACGAGCAGTGCGCTCTGCCAATGGTCCGTAAGGCCCGTCGCATCGGAGAGTCCGTCGGCTGGCACATGTACCGTGAGGATAAGGAGAACGGCCGTCCGGTGGTGGTGCTTGTATGAGTATCACCGACCCGGCCCACTACAGGGACCTGACTCCGGAGCCGATCGAGGTGATCGGCGGATCCACGTACACTCTCGGCAACACGTGGAAGTACATCTGTCGCGCAGGCCACAAGCCGGGCGCTGCGTGGGAGAATGACGTCTCCAAAGCTCGCTGGTATGTCACCCGGATCATCTCTGATCGGATGAATTCGGGTCGCAGCATTCGCGAGGCTCGGCTGTACGCCGCCCTGGGCCTGCTGCGCCTGTGGGGCCGCTTCCTTGAGGGCGACCCGGAGCCGGAGGAGCGTGTTGGTGAGATCGGCGCTCTGGTGGCTACGATCGTCGCGGATATCCTCTGCGGCGCCCTTGACCGTGTGAGGGGGATCTGATGGCTGTCCTGTCCGACCGCAGCATCCGCGAGCGGCTGCGCATCGGGGAGATCATCCCCGCCGCCCTCTACGACCGCTCCGTCTACGATGCCGTCCAGCCGGCCAGCTTGGAGCTGACCATCTCCAACAGTGTCATCCGCCCCGACGGGCGGACGCTGATGCGTGTCGAGGATGAGGCGGACGAGAATCTCATCTACATCCGCCCCGGAGAGTTCCTCCTGGGCTCGACGAGGGAGACAGTGAGCATCCCGAATGACCTGCTGGCCCGTGTGGAGGGCAAATCCTCGTGGGCCCGGAAGGGCATCATGGTGCACGTCACGGCGGGTTTCATCGATCCGGGTTTCCGTGGCCAGATCACTTTGGAGCTGTACAACCTCTCGCAGCAGGTGCACACGATCCTCGTGGGCTCGAGGGTGGCTCAGCTGGCCCTCGAGGAGCTGGACCGACCTGCCGACTGGCCGTACGGGTCGCCGGGTCTCGGCTCTCACTATCAGGATCAGCAGGGCGCGACGCCGGGAGCGGACGTCTGATGCGCCTCCTGTTCCTTGATACGGAGACGTACTCGCCGGAGTCGCTTAGCGGCGGCTCCGGCGTGGGCGCCTATAAGTACGCCGAGCACCCCGAGGCCGCGGTTGCTCTGACGGCATACGCTCTCGGCGACGCGCCCGTGCGCGTGCTCGGTGAGCCCGGAGACGATCCGGATGAGTGGGGCGAGTACGAGCGTTTCTTCGAAATGCTTCATGACCCGGAGTATTTGAAGATCGCCCACAATGCCGCTTTCGACCGAGTCCAGCTCTCTGCGTATGTGTGCGGCCGCGGTACGGGTCATTTTCTCCCTCCGGCTCAGTGGGCTGACACGATGCACATCGCAGCTCTGTCGGGCCTGCCTCGCGGGCTGGATGATCTCGCTGCTGCCCTCGGCGTTGGGGGGAAGGACTCCGCTGGCCCCGCTCTTATTCGCCGCTTCGCTGTGCCCCAGCGGGCTACGAAGAAGCGAGCGGCGGGGCGTATTTATGGCTTTCAGGAGCCCGAGAAGTGGGCTGACTATGTCCACTACTGTGCTCAGGACGTTGAGACGTTGAGGGACGTGTGGCATGCCCTCGTGGCCGACCCGTACGCGAACACCTCCGTCAGCGGGGCTGAGCGTGACGTCGAGGTGGCTTCGGAGTTGGTGAATGACGCCGGCATGCCGGTGGATCTATCGCTCGTGACCGATGGGATTGCTGCTGAGCGCCGCGCCCGAGCAGCCCTCTATGGCCAGCTGCAGGAGATCACCGGCCTGGAGAACCCCGGCTCGACGGCTCAGCTGACTTGGTGGCTGAAAGGCTCATGCGCCCGGCTCGCTGACCTGCCTGACGTGCGCCGGAAGACGCTGGAGGCACTCCTCGAAGATCCTGAGGGCCTGCCGGGCAACGTCATCAAGGCGGTGCGTCTGCGGGTCAACCTAGCCCGCACATCAGGTCGGAAGCTCCACGTACTTGATCGGGCCACCGGAGCCAGCGGGTGCATCCGCGGTTGCTTCCAGTACGCCGGGGCGCACACCGGTCGCTGGGCCGGCAGGCTCTACCAGCCGCAGAACCTCCCTAGAGAGCAGCTGCCAGCGGGGGAGTCTGTTGAGAGCGTGCGGGCCGCCATCCGACGAGGAGAGCAGGTGCCCCAGACCACTGTGTCCGCACTTGTCAGGCCGGCGATCGGTCAGCCGGGCCGATCGATCCTCGTCTGCGACTACTCGTCCATCGAGGCCATTGTCCTGGCCTGGCTGGCCCGCGAGCAGTGGGTCATTGACGCCTACCGGGAGCGGAGAGACCTCTACGTCGAGACGGCGTCCCGCATGTCCGCCTCCGTCGGCCACGAAATGAGCAGACAGGAGGGAAAGGTAGCACTTCTGGGTGCGGGCTACGGCTCTGGAGTGACCGGCCTCAGGACGTTCGCGGGCCCCGGGCCGACGGACGAGCAGCTGCAGACGCAGATCAACGCCTGGCGGGCGGCCAACCCAGCCATCGTCGCCCTCTGGCATCGCCTCGAGGCGGAGTTCAAGTCCGGAGGCCCGATCGTCCACGCCCCTCAGCGTGATGTGCGGGTGCTGACCCTGCCGTCAGGACGCTGCGTCACATACCGGGGCGTCCACGCCACGCTGAACAAGTGGGGCCAGCCGTCGGTGGCCTACTTCGACCCGGTGAAGAAGCACGACGTCGAGACGTATGGAGGCCGTCTGGCCGAGAACCTGACGCAGGCGACCGCCCGTGACGTCCTCGCCGCTGCCCTTGTCCGGCTGCAGGGCGCGGGGTTCACGGTGGTCGGCCACGTCCATGACGAGGTCATCATCGAGGGGCCCGCCTCGTGGGTGGACACCGACGGCATGCCGACCCTCGAAGGAGGAGCCGCCTTCGCGGAGGTCCGCAGGCTCATGACCGAGCCGAACCCGTGGTCCGCCACCCTGCCCCTCCGCGCTGCTGGGGCCGTGATGCCCCGGTACGGCAAGCCGTCCGATGAGCAGGAGGAGGCGACTGAACAGGCAGCAAGGCGGGCGTAGTCCATAATGTGCCGAGCTTCACACGGCCATTACAGCCCCCGATGTGGCACTGAGCCCGTCGGGGGCTGTAGTGTTGTGGCGACAACGCAACCCCGACCGAGGAGATACCAATGAACGACAACGCCAACAAGGCCCCGAACCCTGCGATGACACTGGCCCGCCAGGCCGTCTGGGGACTCGCCCAGGAGAGCCTGCCCTGCGCCCCGAAGGGGCTTCGTCCGATCCACGTCGAGAATCGAAAAGCTGTCGGAGGCTGGGGCGCTACCGTCGTCGCTGACGACCTGTGGGCCCCGCTCGCCCGTGTCTCGTATCAGAGCGGTAAGTGGACCGTCCAGGGCCACCGCTCGAAGAGTGTGACCACGCTGAGCCGGTATGAGGCGGAGAAGCGTCTGCTGGCTTGCCTGGTCGCCCAGCACGGCCGGGTCGCCGCTCGCTGCTCATCCACAACCAATCGCTACTGAGAATAGGAATCATTCCAATGATGGCTCATGCAGCACCCCGCAACCGCCGCAACTGGCGTGCCCCCAGGTGGGGTCAGATCTTCCTGGCCCTCGCCGTCTACTCCATCGCCTGCCTCCTGTCCCTCCTGACCGTCCTCGGCTCCGTCTGGCTGGTCTGGGTGGCCTGGACCGCTCTGGGGGTGAACTGACGATGACCCCTGCAGGAGCGCTCTCACAGGCCTACCAGGAGCTCACCAGACGCGGTTTCGACACCGCCAGGCTTCACCCCACCACGGGCTTCAACGATGCCTTCGTGGCCCTCTGGGACGCCCCCTCAATGGCCTCTGCCGTCCACATCGCCGTCGAGCCCCCGTATTGGTTCGTGGACGCCCCGGGCCACCACTGGACGGGCTCCTCGAGGAAGACATGCGTCGAGCAGGCAGTGGCCGCGATCATTGACGTCCTCTATGAGAGGGGCGGGAAATGAAAGCGCCCCGCGGCATGCGCACTCGTGGCCTGACGCATGACATGGGCCGGCGCATCGCTGATCGCCTTGGCAGGCCGGTCGTCATCCGTGGCACCGCTCTTTCGACGGCAGGCGCTGATGGGTGGCCTCTCATGGTCGGCCTCACCCCTGCGGGCGACGGAGGCACGGAGGCGACTGTCTACCACGCCAATCGCTCCGCGCCCGTCCACCTCGAAGACGGGGTGACCGCGGACTGCGCAGCTGAAATGGTGCTGCGAGAAGCGGTCTCCGTAGGCTGGCTACCCGAGAAGTAAATGAGCACTAGAAAACCCCCGAGCTGTTATGGCTCGGGGGTTTTCTAGTAACCAACCCACTGCCCCAAGAAGAAAGGGCTACGGAAGAGACTTGCTAAAGGCCCCTACCGCCAACGCACCTACTATTCTACCGGGGCACTGAGATGGCGCGGCACATAATGTCAGGCGCCCTGGGGGCCATCTGCCTCGTGCTTGCCCTTGTCGCGCTCGACGCCACCGGGGGTCACCAGGCCAGCCCAATCGATGATGCTGACGCCATTGATCTTGAGGCTCTTCAGAACATTGAAAGCCCCGAGGACGAAACCGGCAACAGCGGCTACCTGAGTCACGATGGCCTGGGCGTTAGCCGGGTACGCCGAGACGAACCACGAGCCGGCAGCCAGTACAACGATCGCGGCCAGGGTGATCGCGCGACGACGGCCAGCCGTCCAGTAGGGCTTGTCCAGAGCGGCCTGGACCAGGGGCCACAGCACACCGGCGACGGCCGTCAGGGCCATCGTCTGTCCGGGGTCAAGGTTCACTTGTTCTCCTCATTCTTCGCCATCCCCGCGGTCTGCGAGGAAACCTTGAGCTTGCCGACCTCGTCGACAACGGTCTGGAGCTTAGCGTCCAGGCCGGCGACGCGGCCGTCCAGTTGCTTCAGCCAGCCGACCAGCGGTCCGTCGAAGCGGCGTCCCTCGATGCCAGCGCCGGTCTGGTCGCTGATCTCGATGAGCCGCGAGTTCATTTCCTTGAGGATATCGATGCCCTCAGCCATTTCCCAGAAGTTTTCCTCTCCCGCCCCACTCGGGCGACCGTACTCATACCATGATCGGCACTTATCGCTGAAGCTCTGGCCATAAGTGTCGTATGTCCCGAACGCCGTGCCCGAGTTGTACCTCGAGCCGACACGCTTCAGGGCCTCGTACGAGTCCCCCTCGGCGTTGATGTAGTCGCGGATCAGACTGGCGCCGACCTCGAAGCTCTGCTCCGGGTCCCACCAAGCCCTGCCCGGGTCATTGAAGAAGTACCCGGGGTAGGTGATCTGCGCCGGCCCGACTCCATTACTCGTAGCACCATTGCGGATCATGTTGTAGAAATCACGGAACTTGGCTTCCGTGACCTCGCCACCACCGCAGTAGGCGCCTCCGGCATCGTGGCCGAAGATATTCGCGCCCCGCTCGCCGGTCTCCTGCCACAGCATCGCCAGAGCAGCCCACCACGGGCAACCCACACGGTCCGCAGCTCGAAGAGCGGCGGCCTGAATCGGAGACAGCTGATAGCCCGCCGCCCTCGAGGACGACGAGGAGCGGGACTGTGACTGCGGAGTCGTCTGCAGCTGGGCGGAGCCTCCCCCGGTCAGAGGCGACTGGACGTCACGCCGCCGCAGCGCGTGAGTCCACGCCGCCTGGCGTGTGTACGGATGGGACGCGTACTCGACGATGCGCACCTCGGAGCCGGTCTGATCACCCAGGTAGCCATCGATAGAGCCATCCTCGGCGATCCACGCCTCGGCCAGTAGGGCGCCGTCGGACGACGTGCCCGAGCCACCGTTGATGATGATCGCCACGTGGCCCTTGCCGCCGCTGGCGGCCTCGGACAGCACGATGTCACCGGTGTACCAGCCGCCGTCGGGCACGTTGCCCGTCCAAGAGCCGGAGATATCCGCGAAGTTACGCTTGGCGCACTCCTCGCGAATTGACCCGGTCCACGTGGTCCTGGGGAAATAGCCGGCCGTGTACGGCTCGCCCCACTCGTGGTGGGCTGCGATGTTGTAGCACCCTGCCACGAGGGAGGAGCAGTCAGCGTTCTGCGGGCTGCGCAGCAGCCACCCATTCCAGTCGCAGTTGTCATACCAGGTCCACCTGTCAGGCTGAGAATAGCCGACGTCACACTGAGCGATATATCTGGCCTCGCTGGCAGCATACTCAGCGACGCTCACCCAGACCTCCAATCGTCGAAGGGATAGAGTCGTGGCTGTACTCTCTACAGTATACTGGTCCGGTGGACCCTGCACATATCGCCGGTTTTCTGTCGGACAGCGTACTCGTAGCGGCCATCGGCGGACTCGCCGCATGGGCCGGATCATCCGCTAACAGCCGGGCCTCGAAAGAGCAGGCAAGGATAACCTTGCTTGACGTGACGGTCAAGTCTCTCTCCTCGAGGGTAGCCGCCCTGGAAGCCGCCGTCGCAGCAGCGGAGCAGCGCCGCGACGAGGCGGAGCGGGCCGAGCGAGCCGCAGTCACCAAGCAATGGCACGTCGTCGACTACGCCATGCACCTCCTCTCGTGGGGACGGCAAATCGCCCGGCACGTCGAGGACGCACCGGGCGAGCCTCCGGTCCCGCCGGAGATCAAGGATCTGTTCTAGTCAGCCGGCGCGTCGATGAACTTCGAGGCGCCCCTACGGCTCAGCCGCTCAGGGTTGATCGCCCGCAGCCGACGGGAGCGCTCCTTGGCCTTAGCCGGCCGGTCACGGCGCCATGCCTCGAGCTGTTGACGCTTGAAGGCTTCCTGTGCTGACTCATCGATTGGGAAGCGGCGCTTGGCCTCCTCGCGCCACTTGTCCGACACCGTCGAGGGCGGTCGGGCGCCGCTCATCTCATAGCTGTAGCCGTGATCAGCCAGGTCCTGCAGCTCCCTCTGCAGGGCCTGGATGTACCGCAGCTGTTCCCGGGTGATGCTGCCGTCAGCGTCATCCATGATGCCGCCGATTCCCAGGTCCTCATCGGTCCACTTGGAGGCTGAGCCCAGTGAGCCGGTTCCTGCTCCGCGTCCGCCCATCATCGCGCCTTTCTCTTGATTTGCCTTGTTCGGTTGGTGACGGGATTATCGTACCTGTGGACCTCGACGCCCGCAAGACACTGGGACAGACCGGACACGTCATCCCCGTACCAAACGAGGCCGGCTGGGTCCAGCTCGCCAACACACCACCACAGCGTCGACAGGAACGTGTCGACGTCGTCCGTCGTGCGTGGCACCCCTGTCGCCGAGCACGCGAGCAGACTCCCGTGAGGCATACCCTCGACGCACTGCTCCACCGTGTCGGGGCCGGCCCACTGCAGCACGGGGATCACGGGCATGCCCCACCACTGCCACAGCGCCGCCAGGGCGCGGGAGCGGTACACGTTCCAGCACACCATCGGCTCAGGCATGGACAGGTACGTCGAGAAGTCCGGGGCGACGGCGCCCTCGTGGATCTCGAGGATGCGGCGGTACTTCTCCGGCTGGCCCCACACACGCTCGAACTGATAGTCGTCGATGAAGAAATGCACCGAGCCATCTGTCCGCCTCGAGGTCATGGCGACGTTGAACGGCACCAGCTTCGAGGGGAGACGCTGCTCAGCGTGCACCGGCGGGTAGCGCAGACCATGCGGAACGGCCGGGAGCAGATGCAGATTGTAGGATCTGACAGTCCGCTCCCGGCCGAGCGCCTCGTTAGCTGAGGCCATCACATAATGCGGTCGCCGAGTGCGTCCGGGTTGGACACGATCGCACCGGCGGCACCCTTGTCCATACCCGTCTTGTACTGGGTACGGTCCGCAGGGATATGGGCGATCGTCGGCGTGGTTGAGCCCTTCAGCACCTGGTCCCAGATGGTCTGAGGCTGAGTGTAATCAACCGACCGGACGGTAATGCTACTGGCCTTGCAGAAATCGGGCCACCACGGCTTATCCTTCTCACCATACGCATACGCCCAGGTCTTGTAGCCTCGAGCCAGAACAGGGGCGAAGAGCCAGTTCACACTCTCGGCGTAGGACTTGATGAACACGTGCTCCTTCGGGTCCCACTCTCTCCAGGCCTCGAGAGTGTCGCACAGCTCGCCCCACTTGCCCGTCATGTACTTCGGGTCCAGCACCAGCACGTGAGTCTTGCCGTAAGTCTTCATCAGCCAGTCCAGAGTGACAGGCTTGTACTTGAAGTCCTTGATGGCGTCCTTGACCTGCGTCCACGACATGTCCGTGGCCTTTGTGTTGGGGCCGCCCAGACGAGACAGGTCCGCGTCGTGCAGGCCCCACCACACGCCGTCAGTCGTGCGGGACAGCGACATCTCAAGAGCCTGGCAACCACGAGCCACCGCGGCAGTGTACCCCTGCGCCGAATGCTCGCCATAGCCCGCCGTCGACGTGCCATGATGTCCGCACAGAATAGGCCTCGAAGCGAGCAGGTCCGACACCGTGTACCCGCCAGGCACGGCACGCACGCTGGCGCCGATACCCGGGTGCACCTGCCACGCGGTAGCCGTGCCATCACCCATCGTAGGCTCGTACGTAGCGGCCTGAGCGACCGGGACCAGCGGCACCGCCGTCGAGGACTTCACCACCGTGCCCGGCGCCCTGGACCCGGGCGCGTACAGCACGCCAACCTCGATGGACGTCCAGGACCCCGTCGTGGACTCGAAGGACCTGCCGGACTCGATTACCTGAGCGCCGTCGGGCAGTCCGACGACGTGCTCATCCTTCGTGGCGTCGTCGAAGAAAGCCACCAGCTGAGGCTCCGTCTCCGACGGCTTCAGCCCGGTCAGGGCCCCCGTACCGGCTGCGATCACGCCCGTCGAAGCGTTAGCGACCGTAGCCCGGTCCAGCACCACGAGGACGGCCGACTGGCGGGCCACGTAGTCCGCCTTGTCGTTCCACCACTTAACGTCCCGGGTGTCAGCCTCAGCCGCGACTTTCTTCACGGCGACCGTGACCGACCGGCCGTTCGGGTCAGTGTAGTACCGGCCCGTCCAGCCCGCCGGAGTCATGTCGCCCATCTTCTCTACCTGACCGTGGATCAGGAGGACGGCGACGTCACCGACCATCGAGGAGACGGTCAGCTTGGAGCCTTTGTTGTTACGGGTCTGCCAGCCCCTGACCTTGACCCTCATCGTCACTTAGCCTTACGGACGACCACCGTGCCGGCTGGAGTACCGGCGGGCACCTCGTCGGCCGGGGCCAGCACCATCAGCGGATGCTGCTCGCCCAGCTTCGACAGGGCCTGGCGTACGCCGTCCACGTCAATCTTCGACGCGTAGGCCGCCAGCTCAGACCGCTTGGCGTAGTCGGACAAGTCGACGTTGCCGCCGCCCCCTCCGCCACCGCCGTTCAGGCCGGACTGGCTGGGCCAGTGCTTCGAGGTCTCGAAGAGCCGGCCGCCCAAGTCGACGGAGCCCCCAGCTGTAGCCATCAGCCACGCTGAGGTCATGCGACGAGCACCGGCCACCGTCACCTGGACCGGCCAGGTAGCAGCAGGCAACTTCACTTTCGTGTCCGCGAGGAGGCCCGCCGCATCGGTCTGCACAGTCATCGTCAGCGCAGCCACCGTCACGCCGGCGTCAGCGGCCCGGATGGTGACGGGCACGACACCGTCGGAGACGGTTCCCTTCACAGTCACCTCGAGGGTCTGAGGAGCCGGAGGCTGCTGAGGAGTAGGTTCAGGCATCACACACCACCATTGCTAGTCGTCAGTTTTCGGGAGGATCTTGTTATCCCCCACGACTGTCCACCCGGGCAGATCAGACACGCGCACCGTGCCCTCCTTAGGTAGACGCACACCATACTCGGTGTGCGTCCACTCCCCGGGCACACGTAGAGTCACAGTCCACGTGATGTCCGCAGACGCGTCAACGTCGAGGGACACGGTGCCCCAGTTCTGCGCACGCACCGCGCCCGGCATCGTCACAGCAGAGCCACGAGCCCACGCAGTCTGGTTCGTCACCCTGCTGTAGTCGGGCGGGGCAGGATTGGATGGCTGCGAAGCCCCGCGAGGGACCTCGTCGCCGTGGACGTAGCACTTGCCGCCATCACACGTGCCGGGCTCGTGATACTCGGGCTTCTCATAGACAAGCGGAGTGCCCGACTCTCCTGTAACCGGCGGCTGAGGAGGCTCAGCGTCAGAGCTAGGCACGCCATCCGGGTAGATGGCGCCATCCGGGTCCGAAGTGGGGGTAGTATCACTCATATGCTCAGTCTACCTTAGCTTCCTCCGGAGACCAGTGGTACACATCGCGGGCTTCCTGCTCCGTGCACGGGCCGGCCCCGTCGGCCAGGGTGACCATATCCGGCCCGCCCCGCTCCTCCATCGTCCTCGGATCCGGGATGATCGGCGGAACCCAGACCGGCGTCGTCTCAGCCTTAGACCAGCGAATCGGACGGTACAGGTCCGGCGTGACGCCGTCGTCCTTCATCTCGTAGTCCTCTTCGACGACACGCGCGCCCTTAACGAGCACGGGCACCGAGGCGCCAGGCTTACCGGTCACTTCGACGGACCAGCGGCCCGCTTTCTCCATGAAGCCGTTCTGGTGCAGCTCCGCGGACGCCCCGTTACCCGCCAGTGCAATCCACGGGGCAGTGTCGTCAGCGATATTGCCTACGTACGGCGGTAGGTCCCATGCTCCGTGTCCCGACTCGTCGAGCTTCACATTCTGCCAGTACTCAATCCCCGAGTACGGTGACTCAGTGCTGAAATGCTGCAGCTGCATGTTTGTATCCAGCATGCCCGGGACCCACATGGTGAACGCTTTTTTAACCGAACCGCTGAAGCGCACGGTGCTATTATCAGCGATTACTTGGTTCGCTCCGTTTGGGGAAGAAATCCAGGTCGCCTGTTCGTTAACGAACAGCCCCGAGCGGGAGCCGCCGTACCCCGCCATGTGGAAGTTAGCGGCATGCTGGTCGGAGTAGATGATGTTGTAAGCGTAGTTGTTCCGGTCATTCCGGGCCGCATCGCTGTTGTTAGCTACCCAGAAAGCATTCTTCGTCGAGAAATCCAGCTTCCCCTGATACGAAGCGATGTGAGTGTACCGCCCCGCGCCGCCGTCGTCCGTCCAGAACCCGTTCTGCGACAGAGTAATACGCGGAGTACCCTTGTAGTCCGTCCACTGCGGAGCCTGAATGAGAAGCTCCGGCATATAGTTCTCGACTTTATTCTCCCGCAGGACAATCGTGCCCGGAGTGCGGTACGGCGTCTGCGTCGAGTTGAACCACAGACCGACGCCCCATTTGTTCCCAGTAGCATCGATGTCTGAGCCGTTGTTCGTCGTCACGTCGGAAAACCACGTCTGAGACCACGAGTCTCTACGACCAAGGTTACCCCGCATGTAGATATCGCCATTCGTGGTGAACCACGCCGTCTGGCGATTCTGCCCGTCGAACATCCGCAACCCAGACGCGTTCAGCTCGACACGCTGCGAGGACATGGACGTACGAATCGTAGAGCCGACGATCAGCTGACCGTTGAAAAACCCGGCCTGCACCTTATCAGCGGTGATAGTGTTGGCTTTGATGAGGCCCGCGTCGAGCTCGGCGAACTCCCCGTGCTCGACGTGCATCATCTTATTCCACAGCTCAGTGACCACAGCTCTCTTAATATTAGCCTCACCGGACACTGTCAGCTGCTCAGTCTTAATGTCCATGAAAGTGCCGGAGGCGGCTGCGATCTTACGGGCCACGAGCTCGTTGATATTCGCACTACCGGCCGTCAGCTTACCCACATCGAGGTTGGAGATCTGCGCCGAGGACACGCGGGCCCGCTGCCACTCCGAGCCTGTCCACTTCCACTCAGCGACAATGTCCTTCGTGAATGGGTCCTGGACGCGGCACGTGTCACCCGCAGACGCGCCAGCGAACGTCGGCTTAGTGTTCTCATCACCTTGGATGTAATACACCTCTCCGAACAACGTCTTCATCTCTTTGACAGCGGTCTCAATCGTAGACTGCACCATCTCCGAGACCGCGGATTGATACTCGTTCGTCGTCTCTGTCCACTGCCAGCCACGAGCAGAGAACACCACCGTCGACTCCGGCGCCTTCTGCGACCGCAGCGGCGTCGTGTCATTACCCGGCGAAGAGAAACCGGGCACGGTGACGTACTGGCCGCCCTTGGACTCAGCCGGCGCAGTATCCGGAGTGACGATAATGCTGTCCGACGAGTACAGCTCGACACCGGTTACGTCCAGGTCAGCGCCCTTGTCGCCAAACGTAAAAATGCCGACCTGCAGCCGGTTCGTCTTCCCCGGCGCAGGAGCCTGCACCAACTTCGAATCCGCGTCAATCCGCTTCTCCTGACGCGGCCCGCACGAGTCCACCGACGTCAGTTGCTTGAAGTCCTGGGCATCCAGGTTGCCCGCCTTCACGTAGACGGCGCCCTCACCGCGGTTCGTGATCGTGCACCGCAGGCGGAAGCCGCTCGACGGCCAGTCGTCAGTGGCGAAATCACCGGACGCCGGCGACAGACGCAGATTGCAGTTACCCGAAGACTTCGACTGCCAGACGCCGTCCTGAACCTCCTGCCAGCCGGACCCGGAGGCTACCCACTTAGAGATCGTAGTCACAGGTCACCCGCCGCATCCGCGAGCTTCATGGCGCCTTTCAGCTCATACACACAGATCATGAACTTAATCACCAGGTACGGGGGCATGTTATTGTGCGGCTGGCCACCGCCGGAGTTCAGAGCCACAGCACGAGTCTTCTCCGAGCCGTCCGCACGGCCAAGGTAGTCCCACCCAGAACCGCTGCCTATATTCGTGGTGAACACACCGGTCGTGTCCCACCCGATCTGAGTCGCGCCGAGGTCGTGGCCGTGAGACGGCATCTCACTAAACGTCAGAGTATGCGTATCCTCACCGCCAGTCGCACCGACGGTGCCGATGTTGCCCGCAGCGCCCTCGCCCCAACCGAGCGGGAATCGGTACGTCATATTCGGCACAGCGAACGTGCCCGCAGCCTTCGAGCCGCCGTAGTAGTTACCGATGATGGAGTACAGCATTTTGTAGTCGGCTTGCTTGTACACGCCGCCGTTGCACCACAACCATCCGTCCGGGCAGTTCTGGCCGGCGAACATGGTGACCATGCCGCACGGGCAGTTGTGCTTGTTCATCCTGCCGAGCGTGTCATTCACAAGCGACAGGACCTTAGCACCCGTCTGCTGATCACCGTCAGCAATAGCCTTCGTCAGATTCTGCGTCAACTGCTGCGATGTCTTGACGATATCCGCAGCAGCCTGCTCGGCGGCAACCGACGCGGCCGCGATACCGTCCTCGATGTGCGTCAGGTCGGCGGCGTTGATCCTCGTAGACCCGGCGCCGTAGCCGTCTTTCCAGGTCTTAGCCGGCGTGTACGCCACGATTACTCACCCTTCTTCGTCAGGATAAAGATGCGCGCATCTGGCGCAACCCAGGTTGACTTGTTGACCTCACCGTGCGACGGCGGCTCGGGCCCACCCTCCACGAGGGAGGTGGCCACGGACTTCATCGCACCGGTCAACTTGTTCATCTCAGCGAGCGTCTCCTGCCTCGCCTTCTGCTGCAGCAGATCAGACTGGAGAATTTTCCGCTCAACCTCTTTAACAATCTTGTCCGAGTCAATGGACGCCTCGAGGGTGATGGTCGCCTCAGCGGACCAACCGGACTTGTTGCCAATCCGGTCAACCGTCTGCAGCGTCACGCCCCACGTCTGCAGCTCGAGGCCGCCGATGCTGATACGCTGCAACGGTGTCGGCAGCTGCGCCGTCACGCCCCGGTCAGCAGCACCGGGCTGGTGCACGCTGATGTTCAAGTGGTCGTAGTCGGCGGGCATCGCCTCGCCGTTCGCGCCCTTGCCGTCCCACACGACGTCTAGGACGCCCAGGGCACTCGTCAGTGTCGGCTCCGACGGGGTAGGCGGCGGCTCGGTCTCCGGGACCGCCGTAGCCGAGGACCCCGGAGACCACGGACCTGGCACGCCCTCCTCAGAGATCGCCCTGACACGGGCCGTGTACTGCACGCCGACGTCGAGAGGGCCCCAGGCCGTCTCCGTCTTGTTCTGCTCGACGATAGCAGTGCGAGTGTGACCCTTCGCGTCAGTGATCACCGCTTCGTAAGAGGAGACGGTGATGGCGACGTTGGACACGTCCGTCGTGACCGCCAGCCACGACAAGCGCCCCACAGCGATATTGTCGCCGGCGTAGGACATCTCCGAGTCCATCGCCAGCACAGCGCCCTGAGGCGTCGCAGGCACACGGCCCTTAGGATGCTCAGGCTGAGGGCGCACAGTGTTGCCGCCAACAGAGGCCGCGCCCACGATGCCCTTCGTGCGCTTCGTCACCCTCGAGAGGAGGTCATCGAGGAGAGTACCGAACGTCGTGTGCCCCTTAACGCCGTCCTTGTCCTTCGTGACGGAGATTTGCTTCACACGCAGCTTCTGCGACCCGCCGGCGCGCTGCACCAGCATCCAATCCCCGACCCAGTAGTCCCACCACGGCGTCAGAGTCAGGGCAGCACCATTCCACTCCCTCTTGATCTCCTCCGCCACGGTGGACCCAGAGTTCAGGGTAGCCTGGGCCACGAGACGGGCAGTCGTCTCCAGCTCGACGCCGCCGGCCTCGACGACTTTCTCGATGCGACGCAGCCCTTTCGGGGACTCGTCATTGTGGATCAGCCAGGTGCGGCCACCCTCACCCTTCACCAGGACGTCGGTGCACAGCTTCGACCAGTCGCGGGTCTCCCCGGCCGCCGTCACCACATGCGACAGCGGCCACAGGAGATCACCCGACTGGTCTTTCGCCAGCGTCGTGTCCGCGTTGAACACGCGGAAGCTACGGCCGGCCCACTGCCAGTCAATCATCCCAAGGTTCATCAGCGAGGACACAACGGCCTCGAGCGTGATCGTCGGGTCGAAAGCGAGCGTCACTATCTTCGACCACTTGTTCCCTGAGGAGTCCTTCTCCGGAGTGAAATCACGGACCAGGCCCTCACCCCAGCCTCGTTTCTTCGCCGCGTCCCACAGGGTGCAAATAATCTGACCCGCCGACACCGACAGGAAGTTCCACTTCCCGTCCTTGTCACGGTTGGCTTTCGGTACCTCCCAGACGAGGGCGTCCTTCAGACGGTTGTGCAACGAGACCGCCTGCAAGGTGCGATTCTTCGTCCCATCGGACACCAGATCCTGCGAGGTCTGAGTCGTGATGAACCTGCCGCCCGTGGGCTCGAACCACGTCGAGCCGTCGAGGCACCACTCTACGGCGAGCTCCACCTCGCCCTCGAGCCAGGCGTCCTGAGGCGAGCCAGGCGCCGCGGGGGCGTACTGGGCGGACAGGGTCGGCAGCTCATTGAGCGGCACGGTCTGCGTGCAGGACTCCAGACGCGGCAGCACACCGAGCCTGTCTCCTCCGACCTCGTAGGCCGCGAGGCGCAGGGCCAGGTTGCTCATGCGTAGGCCCGTCCGGCCTGCACGGTCACGTCACCCCCGACAGCCGTGCACGCGTACTGGCCCCATTGGTTAGGCCACAGGGCAAAGCCACTGTCATGCTGAGACAGCTGCCTCGACGGCATGCGCCACTCGCCGGACCGCTCGAAGGATTTCGCTTTCAGCAGAGAAGCCACGTAGTCACCGGGCTCGACGAGGATCATCTCGCCGGTCTTGAGGTTACCCGACCACGAGAACCAAGTGCCGGAGACATTGTCCGTGACTTTCACGGACTTGCCGGCCTCCGGGACGAGGAGGAACCGTGCGTCCACGATAGGGGCGGAGCCGCCACTGATCTGCGAGAGATCGTTGGCCTTCATCTCTTTCGGCCCTGGGTCCTTCCAGTAGCCGTCCACGTTTTCGAAGACAACCGTGACCTCGATGATGTTGTTCCCATCACCGTAGCTGATCTTCGGCGTAGAGACGGACTTCAGCCTGACGCGGCACTGGCGGCCCCACACCCACGTCGGGTCGCGGTGCTGCAGCGTCATGAGCCCCGGCCTGTGAAGGCGGGACATGAGGAGCTGCCAGTTGATATCGAGGAACTGGCGGCCGCCCTTTCCGATCACGCCGTCGCGGGCATCGGTGACCATCATCTTCAACGTGATCTGCGAGGTGCCGTAACCGTGCACGGGCAGAGGTAGGACGCCCCAGCGGCCGGGCACGGTTACCGAAGGAAGCGACGGCGCCCCGAGCTCGGGGATGGACGTCCCCTCCATGACGAACCACCGTTGATTCTCCTCTGTGAGGTCGAATCCGTCCAGCACGTACTCGCTGTTGAACGCCGCCAAGGCTCCCCTCCTCCCGGTTTGTTCGGTTGCTATTCTACAGTGTAGCGGCTAGCCGTATCCCACTCGCCACTTCGTCTCGCTCGGCGCTCTCCGGCTTGGCGACGGGGTAGTTGTTCACGATATTGACTTGCTTCCACTCGGGGGCGTCCCAACCGTCGGTGTTCCACTTCGGCTCGAGGGACGCTGTGGTCTTCGCCAGGCTCTTCTGCATCGGGGCGGTGTCAACCGTGAGGTGTTTCGTCAGCCCCTGCAAGCTATCGTGCACGGCACCGTACTGGGACTCCAAACCATCAATGAAACCTTGGATGACCAGGATACCGGCTTTCTTCAAGATCACCTTGTCCGTCTCCTCCGGACCCTTCCACGAGGGGAGGTACTTCGTCAGAGAGCCCAGCGCCGATCCGACCGATCCGAACATCGACTTAATGCCATTGATGAAACCTTGGATCAATTGCTTACCGGCGTTGATCAGAGTTGAGCCAATATTCCCAAGAGCCGACGCGCACTTACCCGGCAGGCTGCGGACCGTGTTCGCCACACTGCTCATCGCAGAGGACACAGCGGACTTGATCCCGTTCCAGGCCGAGGACGTCAGCGACTTGACAGCATTCCACGCCGAGGAGATACCAGACCGGACGCCGTTCGCGGCGCTGGAGCACAGGGACTTGATCCCGTTCCAGATCCCCGAGAGGAGAGACTTGATTCCGTTCCAGACCGACGAGGTGACGGACTTGATGCCGTTCCACGCTGCGGAGATGACCGCCTTCAAGCCGTCCCACGTGGCTTGAGCCATCGCCTTGATGCCATTCCAGATCCCCGAGAGGAGGGACTTGATACCATTCCACGTCGCCGAGGCCCCGGACTTGATCAGATTCCACGCCGTTGAAATAACAGTCTGGAGGCCGGTCAGCGTGTTGGAGATACCATCCTTGATGGCATTCCACGCGTTGAGGCAGCCGGCCCGCATCGTGTCGTTAACGCTGCTGACAGTATTCTTCATCGTCTGCCAAGCACCGCTGAAGTCGCCCGTCAGCAGCTGAGCGAGTGCCGTCAGCAGACCACTGATGATCTGCAGGGTAGCCACGAGAACCGTGCCGAGGATGCTGATGATCGGCTGCAGCACCGGCATAAGAGCTTGGATCGCTGTGAGGATCGCCATGATCAACGGTGTCAGGATCTGCAGAGCAGCCACGAGGATCTGGCCGAGGATCGGCGCCAGCTGCTGAATCACAGGCAGCAGCGCTGACATGAGCTGCATGACTACCTGAGCCAGCAGCGGCATGATCTGCTGCATGCTGATCATGATCTGCTGAATTACCGGCATGAGAGCCTGCAGAATCGGCTGGATCAGCTGCAGCGCCATCAGCATGACCTGGCTGAGGATAGGCGCCATCTGCTGAATAAGCTGGGTGATCGGAGGCAGCAGAGTCGAGGCGAACTGGAGCAGGATCGGCAGGATCGCCTGAATCACCGGCATGATCATCGAGATCAACGAGGAGCCGATCTGCGCCAGGAACGGCAGCATCGTCTGAATCATCGGGGTGATCTGCTGAATGATCGGCGACAGACCAGTCACCAGCTGAGTCACCAGCGGCGCGATAGCCTCGAGGAGAGAACCCGCCAGGGTCGCAATCGACCCGAACGCCGTAGCCAGCGGGTCCATGGCCGGCGAGAGGGCAGTCACCGCATTCGACAGCGAGGTGAAGAAATTCAGCAGACCGCCCTGAAAAGCGGGGTTCTGGAACACCGTCGCGATGCCCTGCAGAGCCGTCGAGCCGATCTGCCCCAGAAGCGGAAGCACCGCACTGATCGTCGGAGTCATCGATAGGAAGGCATTGCCGATGGACCCGAGACCCTCGGCCAGATACGAGGCGCCCTGAGCAGCCGCCTGGAAAATAGACGAGAGGGCGCCCTGCCAGATCGGACCGTTGACGGCCTCGTTGACTTTCTGGAAGCCCATCGCGATCACGTCGAGGGTGTTACCTCCGGAGGCCATCGCCTTCAGCAGCCCGCCGACGATACCGGCCGCATTCACCGCGATGGAGCCGAACAATGTCAGCGCCTGACCCGCGAGAGATATAGCATCAGCCAGAGCGCCAGTGTCCGCCTTCGCATTCACCCAATCGGCGAACCGCTGGCTGACAGCGGAGACTTGCTCCGCCATGCCCGGCAGGAACTGAGCGCCGACCTCGACGAGGCGGAGGAACGCGTCGCCCAGAGCGGACACGCCGGGCGACGCGGCCCGGACGGACTCGCCGACGTGACCCATCGCCTCGGCCAGAGCCGGCATGTGCCTCGAGGCGGTGTCCGCCAACTCCGACGTCAGAGTGCCCCACGCCGACGAAACATCGGTCAGCGCGGGCCTCAGGTCATTGAGCGCAGCATCCGACAGGCTACGAACAGAGGCAGCAGCCTGCTCCCAGAACGCACCCTGCAGCTCGGTACCGAAGTCCTCCCACTGGGTCGCGACCCCTTCGAGGGCGTCCCCGGCGCCTTTCATCGCCAGCACCAGAACGCCGACGCCGGACGCAGCCGCCGCGAACAGACCCGGGAGGGCGAGAGCCGCAGGGGCCACGGACTTCAACGCTACGGCCATTGAGGCGACATGCGCCGAGGCCCCGAGAACAGCGGTGCCCAAGCTGCCCCAGAGAGCGGACTGACCGCCGATCTTCGCGGAGAGCACGTCAAAGTTCTGCACCATATCGTGCAGACCATTCTTGATCTTCGAGAAGACATTGATACCGGACAGGCCGCCCAGCTCTGCCTTCAGCAGCCGCATCGCCGCGAGGGCTTTGCTAGTGTCCAGATCAGCCTTGATCTCCACCTTGCGAGGGCGAGTGAACACGGCCAGCTGCGCTTGGGCCTTGCCCTTGTCCAGGTCAACGTTAGCAGTGATCTTGGCGTCAATATCTTCGATGTCGTCCTTCAGCTTGCGCTTCTGCCTCTCAGACAAAGTCGCAGAGACATCGATCTTGTCAGCCGCCTCATGCAGCCGGGCACGGATCCGGGCGATCGAGCCCTCATCCATGTGGCCCTTGACGTCGACGTCGGATGAGATGGAGTTGATCTCATCCTTCATCCGCACCAGGTCATTACGCTGCAGATGCGCCGAGACCCGAATGTCACTGTCGAGATCCTTGATGCGCTGACGCACCTCAGCCAGGTCAGACGGCGACACCTCGACGGCAGCATCGATCTGAGCGTTGATATCCTCAATCTTCTGCAGCGCAGCCCTACGAGACGTCTCACTGAGGTCAACATTGGCCTCAATGGTCGCCTTCATCTCATCGAGCTTGCGCCCGATGTTAGCGACACTGTACTCGTCGAGGTGCGCTTTGGCCGGGATCGTGTACTCCTCGTGAGCCAAACGCTCACGCATACGGTCCAGCCCGGACCGGTCCACGTCGAGGGTGGCGCGGATCTCCGTCTTCAGACCGGCGATCTGAGCCCGCACCCTATCGACGGACGCCCGGTCCAGCTCAAGCTCGGCCTCGAACTTGATGTCGACGTCGTCCAGCGAGGATTGGATCGCCTTCAGATCCCGCTGCAGGTCCCGGCGGAAACCGCTCAGGTCAGGGACGATCCGGATACCGAGCTTACCGAGCTCGCCTCTACCCGCCACGGGCCACCACCATTCCGGTCAGTTGATAGATGCCATAAAGGCCGCGATGGCCTTGCTGTCTCTACCACTTATTCTACGCGTACGCTCCCCGGCACCGGGCCGTGGGAACCTCTCCTTGTCGGACAGGTGAGCCTTCCGCTGAGCGGTCGCCTTCAGCAGCAGCCCGACGCCGTCAATCACGTCAGCCAGCCGCTGCGCCTCCACCGTATACCCGAACCACTCGGGTCCGCCCAGCTCCTCGGCGCGGAACATCGAGCGGGACTCCAAAGGCAGGCGGCGAACAAGAGCCTCAATCTGAGAGGCCGGAAGCCTCGAGTGGAGCGGGTCAATACCGTAGAGGGCTATCAGATCCGTCCGGGCTTCCGGCCTCTCAACGAAGAGATCTCTCAGCGCTCGCCGCCGACCGCTTCCCCCAGGTACGCAGCCACCAGCTCCACCATGCCGGCCAGGCCGTGCTCACGAGTGAAAGCCCGCCAAGCCGCCTCGTCCGTCAGCAGATTCTTCTCGATGTACTGAACCGCCGGGAGGAAGGAGGAGATGTTCTGCTCCGTAGCAAGGTCATCATCCACGAGGGAGATGAGCTCCAGCAGCTGCGAGGGCATGAGATCACCCGGGTCCACGAGGAGCTCGTGGCCGGGGCGGTCCTGCCACTCGACGTCGTCGAGCTCGGGTGCGGGAGAATTCTTAGCCATAGCGCGGCCCTTTCTCGTAGCTGTCGGTGGTTGTGATCCCGGGGACGCGCCCAGCCACCAAAGCGCGCCCCCGGGAGACTGAGGCTACTGCCGGTCAGGCGGTAGCGTAGTTGAAGCCGTCAGAGGGACCGATGTTGTTCGTCACGATGACGTTACCGGTCTCGATGTTGGACGGCAAAGTCGCCTTGATGTGCGAGTCGTCGACGAAGCTGTAGACGACCTTCACGGCCTTACCGCCGGCGGTGAACGTGACGGACTTGACGCCCTTGAAGTTGCTACCGGTGATGGTGACCTGCAGACCCGGCTTAGCAGCGGAGCCCTTAGGCGAAATGTCCGTAATGGTCGGCTTGGCGGTAGACTTGCCAGTCGCCTGACGCGGCTCGATGAAAGCGACTTTCTTCGTGCCGTCGGTCGGGGCGAGGAGAGTCAGCTTCATCTCAACGTGAGTGAACTCATCGTCCTCGAGAGCCGGCAGGTTACCCGCAACAGTGGCGCGCTTGTAAACGTAACCGGAGACCTGGCCGGTGTCCTCGACGACGACGAGGAACGCGAACTCGGCGGTAGCGTCAAGGTCCAGGTCCCAGATACCGTTGGCCGCATCGTACGTAGAGCCAGGGAAAGCAACCTTGAACGTATCCTCGCCGAGGTTCAAGGCGTTGATCGTCACCGTGTTGGTGACCGCCTCGCGAGTCGACTTAACGCCCTTGCGGTCCCACGTATTCTTGGTGTCAGTGTCACCGCCGTCGGTGTCATACTCAATCATGTCCTTCGCGGACGTGTCACCGAGCCAGGTCCAGCCCTGGCCCTCGAGAGTCGAGCCATCGCCGAAATTGAAAGTGCTCAGGTCGGGGATAGCGGCACCGGGCTTGGCGTAGTAAACGTGGCCAGTCCCCGCAATCTCCAGGGCGACCTTGGCTGTAGTAGCCATACTCAGAGTCCTCTCTGTCGTGCGACCATAGTCGCGCTCATCGTGTACATGTACACATCGGCCGTGTCCGATCCCTGATAGGGGACGGGCTCAGCCGTGACCGTGATCTGCGATATGCCACCCTGGGCCGTCCGACTGCCGGTGCGACTCCAGTCTACAAGAGCATCGCACAAATTGTTCGCCAGCGTTTCGGCAGTCACAGGATCACGATCAGCGACGATCCACGTCCCACGCAGAGTAGACGCAGCACCATACACGCCCATGTCCGTCGCCTGCGAGGAGCCTGCGAGGACGACAATAAGCGGAAACCTTGTGTCATCGTCAACATCAAAGCGGGAGTCAACTGTCACCATAGACTCCGGCACCGTGTGCCCGAACGCCGCGAGAGCCTCACGCGTCGTCTCCACGAGGAATGACTGCGGGCGGATGCGCTCAAACCTGGCCATCACACACCTCCGTGAGCTCGGACGACCGATGAGAACACGTGGATCCCCTTCACCAGCGTATGGCCCTGCCTGTGACCCAGCTCGGCATGAGCTCGGCCCGGCGGAGTCGGATCCATGTAGACGAAATCGTCGACACTACCGTGAGACAGGTGGATTGAGGCCATCATGGCGCCGGTCTTCACGTGAGGGGCCGCAGCGGCCCGCACCTCGGCAAGGATCGCATTCGACCTAGCCGAGAAACCGGGCTGATCGGAGGCCTCGTGCGCGATAGCAGATCGGACGCCACGATCCCAGTTAACCTCGAGGATGTTACTACGAGTCACTTGGCCTTCACCCCGCGCGCCTTGCCGTAGACAGTGAAATGCGCCGTCATCGCCGTCGTGCCATACTCCAGAGCCTCACCACGCTGATCAAACGTGATGCCCTTCAACGGGCCCTCCTGGACTACGAACGTCGAGTGGGGGCCACCCGGCCACTTCCCAGCGCCCAGGACCTGGATGGCGAGCTCGGCCTGCAGGCCCGCCGGCGCCAGCGTCCGCTCAGTGCCTCGATCAGAAGAGCGGGGCTGCACGATCACCTTCGTGACCGTGGCTTTGTGGTCCTCGACGAAGCGCCTGCCGGCCGGCGTGTCCTCAGCCTTCATGACTGACACGACCACCGTGTGCGGCCCGCGATCCAGCAGCCGAGTCACAGCTCATCCTCGTCCACGACATACGAGCCGAGCCAGTCACCACACGCTGCGTCAGGCGGGCCCGCGTGCTTGTAGGTGGAGAGGATCTGACCGTCCTTCCACATGCCGAACTTATTCGCAGCATACCCGCCCATCACCTGATCGGCACGGCCGAAACCGCCGCCGGTGATGGAGCGCAGCAGCGACCACTCACGAGGGGAGACCTCGAGGAGGCCGCTGGCGACGGCCGCATTCACCGCATAGGTGTAGTCGCCCTCAGTCTCGGATTGATACAGTCCACCGCCCGGGGCGCGCAGCACGCGAGCCACACATTCAGCCTCGACACGCACGATGACGTTGTACGCGTACTCGTTCGTCTCCGCAGCCTGCATCGCACCCGGCGACTGCAGCATAATCGCGGAATTGATGAACTGCAGCATGGCCTCGACGTAAGGGTCCTCCTCGGCGGTGAGCTCGCGCATCATCGCCGTTGCTACATCTGTCTTCGTGGCCAGCGCCATGAGGAGGACCCTTTCGTCTACGTCTACCCTACATTATATACGGCGGGCCCGTCAACGAGGGGGCACGCCTTGTGAGCGCTCGCATCCCGTTGACGGGCCCGGAGGAGCCAGGGACCCGACTCGATGGGCCTAGATCAGCCCTTAGCCTTCAGCTGGACGAACGCCTTGACGTCGCGAATGCCCCAGCCGATAACCGCCTCAGCCTTGACAGCCTTCAGACCACGACCGAAGAGATCAATGCCTGCAGCATACTCGCTCGCGCGAGTAATCGTGACGTTCTCCTCGAAACCGAGGCGCAGGTTCTCAGCGAAGTCGCCGCCGATACCGAGAACAGTAGCGTCCTTAGCCTTGCCGTCGCCATTGATGTGCTTCGAGAAGACAGCGGGAACACCGAGAACAGTGGCCCAGCTGTCACGAAGGTTCGGGGACTGCTGGTAAAGCGGACGACCGGTGGTGTCAGCCGCCTTCACCAGGTTACCGCGAAGCTTCGGGGAGAGGACGAAGCTGGTGAAGTCATAGTCCTCGTCATCATTCAGGACCACCTTGTCATAGGCGTCAGACAGGTCAGAGGTGAGCTGGCCCGCCTTCGTCGAAGCCAGGTCCAGAGTCTGAGTCTGAGCAGCCGTCAGAGCCTCGACGCCGGAGATCGCAGCGCCGGTGACCGGGTCCTTGCCGAGGAAGACTCCGCAGTCAATGGCGCGAGCAATGGCGTCAGCCAGCTCACGCTGAATACGAGCATACTCAGCGAGGGGGTTAGCCCGAGCGGTCTCATCCGAGTAGACGATGATCGTCGCAACCTTGTGAGGCTTGATGATCTTGGTCTTCGAGGTGAGAGTCGACTCAGGGGCAACCTGACCCTCGTCAATGTATCCGGCGGTAGCGCGACCAACGGGAATCGGAACGGCAACGCCACGAAGGGTCAGCGGAACGCTGCCGCCGACAGTCTGAGCAACGCTGTTCTTGAAGACACGCTGCCACAGGTCCGGGAGGACGTCCTTCGGGAACGCCTCAGGATTGTTAGCGTCGGCCGTAAGAATCTTCGAGATAGTCTCGATCTTGGCCTCATCTGCCATGTGTACTCCTCAGTACCGATCAGAAGCCGAAGAATTGTGTGGCCGCCGACAAAGCACTGTCCACCTCATCGGAAGCCGCATCCACGGCCGGGTCCCGCTGCACGCCCCCAGCGGGTTTAGGGGAGTCTTCTCCACGCAGCTCCTGCAACATCTTGATCTGGTCAGCCCACGAATCGGAGCCGCCCGACAGGAACTTCGCGTACTTCTCATCCAGCCCGGCGTCCGCCAGAGCCTTATTCTTCGAGGTGGTGTCCGTCAGCTCAGCGAGAGACGCCTCAGCCGCCTGAGCGCGCTTCTCCGCCTCGGCGAGCTTCAGCTCCATCGCAGCGACCCGCTCGTCAACCTCAGTCGGCGCGGGAGCCTCGGCGGGGGCGGCGGCCTTCTCCGCCGTCGCCTCCGGAGCAGCGACGGGCTGCTCCTCAGCCGGCGCCTCCTGAGCACCCTCCGTAGCAGCCGTAGCAACGTCAGCTGACTCGGCCGCAGCCGCAGTCAGCTCAGCAGTGAGCGCATCAGTGGTGGCCTCGCTCATGCCTTCCCCCTCAATCGTCGACTAAACTGTGACACGGCCCCGGAGCCGGACACATCATCCTCACGCATCATTGTATTCCATTGCCTACGGTACTCCTCCGCCGCGGCCTTCCCCTCCCAATCACGGGAGGTGAAAACCGGCACAACCGTGCAGTGGCAGTTCGATACAATAAGCCCGCCAGCGGAGTACCACCCTTCCGCTGTGGAAAGGTTATACACGTGCCCCGCAAATACACCGACGCTCTTCTCCACGACGCGATCCGTCTCCACGAGACCGGTCAGCCTCTGGTACAGACGGCTGCCCAACTCGGAGTAAACGCCGACCATCTCAGCCGAGCCCTCCGGGCACGTGGGATCGAAACGGACCGACGAACCGGCCGCCCCAGCCCGCTGCGGAAGCCCATGCCGGACGACGTCGTCCGCAGGTACTCCGAGGGGGAATCGGCCCTGGCCCTCGCGGCTGAGTACCACGTCACCCGAGCCGTAGTCAATAGATGGCTCGACTCCGAAGGAGTCAAGCGCCGGGGATGCTCCGAAGCCCAGAAAGCCCGCATGGCACGCCTCACGGGCACTGAGAAACGGAACATGGCTCGGCCCGCCAACAAGGCGGCCAGAGGCTGGACCCAGCCGGAGTACGTCAAAGAGAGGCGGGCCCTCAACCGGCAGCGTCGAGCCGCAAACGGGGCACTGACCCCCTCCGTGCCCGAAGCCAGAATGGGCAGGTGGCTGGACGACCGGGGAGAGGCATGGGAACCCGAAATCGCCGTCGGCATATACAACATCGACTTCGCCCTCCGCGGGAACATCGCCGTGGAAATCCTCGGCGGAGGTTGGCATGGAGCGCCAAGCCACGCCCCCAGAGAACTTCAACGCCGAAAATACATCCTGCACAGGGGCTGGTCTGTCATCTACGTCTGGGCCCAATCCCAGGTGCCGCTCGACGAGGTCGCCGCGGACCAGACGGTCGCCCTCGCGAACGTCCTTCGCCGGCTTCCAGCCGGACGGCGTGAGTACAGGGTGCTTCGGGGTGATGGTGAGCTTCAGCCCACGTTCGGTGATGAAGCGGATGATCGTCCCCTCATAGCTCCGCCTGTAGGCCGCTTCCACCATCGGACCCGACACTAGAGTGTCGCCTGTCACGCAATTCCAGTGGAACCGCTCAACGCCGAGGCCAGCAGCCCGGGCCGACGAGTAGACGGGGCCGCGCGAGGCCAGCATAGCGCAGAAGCCGCACGGGCCGTTCTTCGACGGGTGCGTAACGCGGGCCCAGCCGAACGGACGGGCGATCACGCGGCCCTGCAAATCCCGTCTGGAGCTCGGCACGTCCCGTGTCGCGTCACCTATGCCGCGATCCGGCATGATCCCTCGGCCCTCGAGGTCCCTGAGGGCCCCGCCGACGCGATCAGTGATGTCGTCGAAAGCATCCGCCCATGAGCCGGCGTGCCGCTTATGCTTCGAGCGCTCCAGATCCTTGGCTGCGCCCGGGAAGTCCCTCAGGTCCTCATCGTGCAGCCCGTCTTCAAGGGGCGGCACGCGGTAGGGAGCCAACCGGGACGCGTCAGCGACCGTCTGACGGGCGGAGGCCCACACGTGCTGCTCCAGGCGTCGCTCGGCATCGGACCGCGAGCCGTTAGCCTCGCGCAGAGCCGCCTCAACTGCAGCCGCCGAGTACTTCGGCTCCGGAGGAAGCCACGACTCGTCAGCGCCATGCACACGGGCCTGGCCTCTCAGGTACAGGCAGGCCGCACCATACGCCGAGTGGCGGGCCTGACGCACGGCGTCGTACACGTACCCCGAGGACATGCGCATGCCCAGCGGGTCGCCCTCGGGCACCGAAGAGAAAATGTCCGCGAGGCGCAAGTGGAACAAGCGCGTCACCCTGCGCATGATCCCCAGGAACGTGGAATCTATCACTTAGTGGCTTTCTTGGTCGGCTTCCTCTTGCTGCTCGACGTCGGAGCGCCCTGAGCGAGCGTCTGAACCGCCGGGAGAGCTTTCTTAGCCGCCGCAGCCACGCTGTCACCGGCCTGAGCGTCCACGCGGCCCTGCGACTCCTCGTTGCCGCCCGGCTGAACGGGCTGAGTCGCGTCCGTAGCGGCGCTCTGAGCTGCCTGCTGAGCTGACTGAGCGGCCTGAGCCAGCTCAGGGCTCGCCACTGCGGTCTCATCGATGCCGGGGAGGCTCATCCCGGACATGACGTCGAGGTCGCGAGAGCGCTCCGCCTCACGACGCAACTGCTCCGGCGTCAGCATCAGGTACTCACGAGCCGTGTCAGCGCTGATGACGCCCTGGGCCTGAGCTGTGAGGGCGTTCGCCATCCTCGCGGACACCGAGGGGGCGGCCGGGTCGCGCCACGTCAGCTCAAGGCGCTCAAGCCCGTCGGCGGAGCCGCCCTCGAGCTGAATGATCAGCCGGCCGAGTTTCTCCATCGTGTCCGAGAAGAGGCGTTGCTTCGACTCGGCCCTGGCGATCAGCCGATCCTTCGCCACACGCAGAGCCTCAGCGGACGTGGGGTTAGAATCCGCCATCACGCCCATCATCGAGGGCGGAATACCGGTCATCGCCGAGATCTGCAGCGCATACTGCCGGTAGACGCTCAGGAAAGCGTCCATCCCGGTTCCGGTCAGCTGAGTGATCTGAGTACCGGCCGGCACGCCCAGCAGCGAGCCCATGTACGCCTGCATCCTGTCCGCGAACCGGCTCAGGAACTCGCCCGCAGCGTCACCGGCGAGGATGCGAGTCGGCATCGCGAACAGCTCCTGCGCGATCTGCAAGTTCGTCAGCGTGCGGGAAGCCGCATCGATAATCGGCGTCAGCTCTGCGAGGTCGGAGCGGCCGTAGCGGTCGCGCAGACGGGCCCTGTTGAACATCGGCAAGATCCGCGCACCCTCAGGAGAGGGGTTCCCGCCAGCGCGACGCCAGCCGGCGTTCGTGTTCCTCAGGAACTGGACTTTCTCCGGAGTGTAGTACGTCGCACCCTTCGAGCCGTCGGGGAGCTTATAGACGCAGATACCCTCGATGAGGGAGCCCTTGTAGTCAAGTCGAGCAGCAGCGTGCTTGTGGTCCACAGCACGCACCGAGGTGAACTCATGCTCGTCGTCCGGCGGAGCCACCAGCCAGAAAGCCTGGCCGGTCGCCAGAGCCTCGGTCACCGCGAGGGAGAACTGGGAGTCGAGATCGTTGTACTGCCACACGGACTGCAACAGATCGAGCGGACCGTCCTCCTCGGCGCCGTCGTCCTCGGAGTCCCCGATGATGTACCCCGAGGGGACCAGGACCTCCGCCAGGACGTCAATTGCCAGCTTCGCGAACGGGGCCTGGAGCTCGAGGATGTTCATCTGCGGCGGGATGGACACGCCGAGGGCTGACAGGCGGGACCGCTGCTCGTAGTAGGCCTCGTATTGCTTCGGCACGAGGGCACGGGACTGCCACCGCTCGTACATCTTCTCGAAGCTCACAGGTAAACCCCCCAAGTGCCCGTACCGGCTTGGGCCTTGGCCCACGCATCGCTTTTCTTCACTATACGATACAGCATCCGCGCACCGATCATGCACACGGCGAGATCGATCTTCCGCGGAGACTTCGGCGACTCCTTGCGCACCGACCACAGGCCCCGATACTCGTGAACGCGACAGTTCGACACGTGCTCGCCGAGTGCTGCGGAGCCATCGTGAGTGAACTGATGCTCGAGGATCTCGGCCAGCGCCGTCTCCGTCGCCTCCGCGAAAAGCCACGCATGCGTGCGCATATCCCATGCGATCGGAGTGGCGTTCGGACCATGCCCGGGGACGGCCGGACAGATCAGGTCCTCCCCGAGGTCCTCCGGCCACGTCGTCTTGACGAACGACTCCCACTCACGAACGTCGGCCCAGAAAGCCACGACGTTGTAATCGCGAAAAGCACGGCGCACGCCGGCGTCAACCGCATTCACGTCGACTTCGTGAGTGGTTTTCTTCGGAATCCAATGCCCGATCTTGAAGATATGACCGTCTTCCATGCAACAGCCAACAAGGGCCGTATGGTCATTAGACTTGGACCCGTCAAAAAACATGACGATGTCCTCGCCCTTTTTGACTCTACGATCCAAATCGCGGTTAGCGACCCAATCTTCGAGGGGGCACCACGAGTTCTCCGCCGCCGTCGGAGCGTTCAGAAAGAAGCGTTTGGCGTCCGAAATGCTGAAATCCGGAGACCAGATCTGCTCTTTAATGGCCCGCAGATTCACCCACGGGCAATCCTGATACACGAAAACGAGGGCGTCCGTCAAGGGAACATCGCCCTCAGTCTCGATCATGTCGTTCAGAGCCGTCCTCGGCGGAGCAATGCGAGCATCGTAGAGGATCTTCGTCTCACCGCGGAGCTTGCCCTCCTCCTGGTCGCACCAAGCCTCGAACGTGGCCTCTGCGACGGATTCCTGGCCGGGAATCCACGCGTTGCACGTCTCCATGATCCTGGCGCCCGTCTTGGCAGCGTTACGGCGCATAGTAGCCATGAGGTCCGGGCCTCCCCGCGAGGGGACCCAGTGCTCGACCTCGTCGCCGACCATGAAGGAGACCTCAGCCCCCTCGAGTGTGTGAGCCGAGGACGTCACTTGCTCAAGACGACCCATCTCCGTCGTGTCAATGAAGGTCTTCCCGATGTCGAGGCCATACTTACGCGCAAAAGGCGAGCCTTTCTTGCAGAAAGCCCGCACCATACGCATAGTGTTCGCCGTCTGACGCTCCGATGTCGCCACAATCTGCACCAAAGGCATCACCATCGGCTTACCGACGCAGCCGCCGGGCACGGAATCGTCAAAATCATCGAAGACAACGGGGCCCAGGAGCTCGGCGAGGGCTACAGCAGCCGCGAAAGGCGATTTACCAGAGCCTTTAGCCAATCTACGAACCATTCTTCCGCAGGTGAACTCACCAGCAGCATTCACCTCATACGCGTGAAGGAGGAATTCCAGCTGCCCCGACGTCGGAACAAACGGCTCGCCCGCGTGAATACCATTCGGCTGCCTCAAATTATTGATCATCCACGCTGCAACGCCATACCCGAGCGTCAACTCAGGCTCATAATCCGGCATCGTCAGCAGACGCTCCCGCGGTGCCACCCTGGACCAATCCTGGCGGGCCCAATCCGCCAGCTCCATCTCCGAAGCCACCTCGAGGGGAGCCTCCTCGACGTCCAGGTCCTCCTCAGTGACCGGGGGGCCGACCATGGCCATCAGGAGCTCCGACGACGAGAGCGCTCCTCAGCAAAGCGCTGCATCAGGAGCACGCCGGCAGACTCGGAGTCGTCCTCCTCCTCGGTGCGGTCAATCTCCACGCCCGAGGAGCGACGATCGGACTCAGTCAGCATCAGCGAGGCCATCATCTGCCGGATGGAGGCCAGGAGCTGCGCGTTTCGACGAGGTGCAGCTTGATACGCCGTCAGCTCATCGCACACGATGCGCAGCGTGACCCAGTCCGATGGCTCCATGAGCTCGACCTGCCCGGAGTCCAGCACAGACTTCCACAGCTGAACAGCGCGAGGCGACCAATCCGGGTCAGCTCGACCCGGCCGGAACGCTTTCGGCTTACCCTTGACGTGCCTCGTATTGGCCCTCTTGGCCCCGGCGCGAGACTGAGTGGTCCGGTGACCGTGCTGCGGTGACTGACGCTCGGCCATGATCCCTCTCTCCTTCGATGTGGCTATTGACCCACGCTCAATGATACCCCGAGGGGGCTACCTGTAGCCCGGATGGCGTGGGGGCTCGCGAAAAACCCTCTTCTTAGGCCGCCTGCGGCCCTTACGCCGCCACGAATCCGCCGCCTGACCCTGGGTACGCCTCATATGGCAATGACGGCACAAGAGCCGCAAGTTCTCCGGCCGGTGGTCCGTCGAGGAGTAGATGTGATCAACGTCGGTGCCCGGAGCGCCGCAGAAAACGCAGCGACCACCGTCCCGTGCAATCACGAGGCGGCGGATGCGCTGCCAATCCGGCGGGAGGGCTCCTCCGAGCCTCGAGGACTGAGCGCCCCAGCTCATACGTACTGGTCCGAGCCGATGGGCCGGCCCTCTTTAGCCAGCCGCTTCCGTGCAGCGGCAGCTCGACGAGAAGGCCACTCCGTTTGCTTCTTCCGGGGGCCGTCCCGGCGGATCAGATAAATCTTCTTCACACCTTCGGGAGTCAGGGCCCAAACATTGAGGGGGTTCCCGTGCGCCGACAGTCGCCGCAAGGCCACCACACGAGCCAATCTTTGGCGGTGCAGCTCGCCGAGGGCGGAGTAGACGGCATACACGCTCAGGCCGCAGGATCGGCTCAGCTCCTCCGGAGCGGCCCCGGCCTTCTCATGCTCGAGGAGGGCCAGGAGGACAGCCCTCTGCGCCTCAGTGAGGCCTTGAATGCGGTCCCAGTGGCTCATCGGGCCACCACCCTACGAGCGGGGGCGTACGCCGGAGCCGAGACAGGCCGCTGGGCCGGGACGAAGCCGTAGGGGATGGGCTGAGCAGGCCGCTGGGCCGGGACGAAGCCGTACGGCTGCTGAGCCGGACGGGGCGCCGGGCGCTGCGGGAGGGGCCGCTGAACGGGGAAGCGCTGGGCTCGCACCTGCCGCTCCTTGTTCTGCAGCTGACGGCGGATCAGCCAAGCGCCGCCGGCGATCGGGGCTGCGATGAAGCCGACCGCGAGAGCGAGCATGCCGATCATCGGGTAGACGAGGCCGTAGCGGACGAACGCCCCCGTGAGGGACTGAGGACCTGCCGGGTAGTAGTGGCGGCCGGCCCAGTAGCGGCGGCGACCACCGATGCGGCCCCGAAGAGAGATGTAGTCATTGAGGGGGAGGCTGTAGCGGATGCCCATTTTCGATCGGACCTTTCACGTTGAGTGGGTTGGTATGTCGCTGTTGGTCTCAAGCTTACCCGACGAGGAGGGGCGGCGCAAGCCGTCCGGGGTCGAAGCGGACGTGTGAAGTGCAGCACAGCAGAACTAGACACTGTCACTATGTAGACAGTCTGACTACTGGAAGTGCACATATCGCCAACCACT
>QWCC01000178.1_pt1 | contig 38328 bp, 38 predicted proteins | sample 1972491 | NCBI WGS metagenome assembly QWCC01 (sample SAMN09866718, study PRJNA288562) | Human oral metagenome isolate term5_saliva, whole genome shotgun sequencing... | isolation source: mouth | host: Homo sapiens | place: USA: California
AAGTTTATCAAAGAATTGATAAAGAATTAAAAGAAAAGATTAGAGAGTATCTAAAAAAAATATAAAACCTTAATAATTCGATTCCAGCCTTACGAGGGGCGAAAGCCTCAATAAAGACCTAAATTCAGGGGAAGACTAAAATTGTTTAGTCGTCCCTTGTAGGGCTGGAAAACTGGCTGAAAGCTGGCTATTTTCAGATGGATAATGGGACGGTTTATTAAAATAAATAAAATCAAATAGCTGGGAGTTATCCCTATAATCTCGTCGTTCTACCAGACCTTTCCAGTTCTACAAAGCCCTTACAAGAACATATTGTTCAAATAAATTATGTGAGTGGCGAAAGCAATTTTGCCCCTCGAACCTGAGCATAACGAAAAAATACAATAATATTTAATAGAGTTGTAGTTATAATAATAGGTATTTGTGTATAAGTGTCTATATACACAAAGGTTATGTTCAGATTTGAGGGATTAGACAAAAGCAAGCACTTCAACAACCCACATTATCTATCATAAAAAACGAACGATTGTAGATTTTAATTTTCATTCTCAAAGTGCTTTTGCTAAAACCTCAATCATAGAAAAGGAGAAGAAATGACAGACAAGAACAGCAACAATAAAGTTAGAAAAGTCAAAGCCAATGTAGGGATTGGAATGACCGTGCTTCATTATCGAAAAGGGAAAATGAAGTTCGGTTTCGCAATCGCTACCGAAGATTTTTATAATGAACAGTTATTATATATTGAGTTATCATTATTCAAATGGAGAATCCAAATTGGCTATGTTGGAAACGAAGAATAATAGTAATGTTTTTTTAATAAATATATGGTAAAATAAAGGTATGAGTAAATTAAATAAATTATATATAGCAATACAATTAGTTTTAATCTGGGCAATCGTGTTCACTATTCCGAACTCATTGCTCCTCCAAGTCGTGTTATGGATTAACCTGCTTTACACAGCTTACACGCTTTCATTCACAGATATCGTAAATGACGACCTCATTGAATCTGAGCTTAATATTAAAACACTTCGACAAGCAATCACCAACGAGATGATTCGATTGGACGCTGTAATCGATGAAGTTGAAGAACTTCAAAAGAAAGCAACTAAAAAAGCAGTTAAGAAAACAACTAAAAAAGCAACTACAAAGACAGTTAAAAAAGAAGTTAAAAAAGCAACAACTAAGAAAGCAACAGCTAAAAAACCAGCAACTAAAAAAGCAGTAAAGAAAGTAGCAAAGAAAAAATAGGTATCAATATGGTGGGGGCTTTTACTTACATTGGCAAGAATACAAACAAATTAGCGACAGGTAAAATCTATGAATTAGAGTTATTAGATGTCAGCGAACATTGCTATGAAAGTAAAAGCCCCATTTTAATTCGAAAAGCGAAAGATATTAAGCGAAGAGGTCGCTGTGCCTTTTACCATAACCCTAATTACGGAATTGGAGTTGTGGCTCACGGAACAGATTTTTCGTATATCTATCGTTCTTGGAGTGCCTTTTTAAGAGATTGGAGTAAAGATGATTGAACCAAATGAATATACAGTTATAACCATACCGGGGAAAATGCTTGGCATTAAGAACGGCAAGATGTGTTCGAAAGATGGTAAAAAAGTGATTGATAAGCCAGAAATTCGTAAGTTTAAGAAATGGCTCACTGATTATCTGATTGAAAACTATGGTGATTTAAAATTTGAGGGTAAAGTATCAATCGGCTATCGTTTTTATATGGAAGACAATCGCCGTATCGATTGCTCGAATATGCTCCAAGGAATTGAAGACTGCTTACAAAAAGCTGGTATCATTAAAGACGATAGCTGGCAATGGTGTTCAATTGCTTATGCTGAGGGCGAACTCGCCAAGTCTAAAAAAGAAGTTCGAGCGGAGGTAATGATTATCGATGAACAATAAAGAAGTTGTAGATATTTCCCATAATCTCAAACTCGATGAGATTCGCCACTATAAGGATACTGAATACTGGACAACGATTGATATTTGGTTGTATCTAACTGGGGGCGATAGCACTATCATAAGTCATAAAGATGTGGTCGATTTTTGCCGTGAAAACGAATGGACTTTCTCGGAAAAAGGTAAAATCTCCATTAAGCGAAATAGTAAAACTTATAATGGTTATGTTGTGAAACCAGATAATGGAATTAAGCGCAAAACCAAAATCGTTCGCACACTCACTGTTTCGACTACGGTGCGAGATTATGTGCTTGAACTCTTTAATGACTATGATTTATACTATGATTGGTGCTTGGAGAATCACCTTGAACCACTCTCTGAAACTAAATTTCGAGAAGAAACTTATATAATCTTTCATTAAAGTATTGACTTTTGAAACCAACTGTGCTATAATGTAATTAGCATTAAAGAACAACAATTACAAATCAACCAGATTATAATTATTTTTCTTTGGTGTAATGTCAAATAATTAAAGCCGAAAGGAAGTATAAAATGGCACTATTTCAAATGACAGAAAGATTATCAAACCCAAGCAATCGCAATTATAGCTGGAAAGGTGGTGTATTATCGCAAGGTAAAAAACTAACTTTCGCTGAGCGAGTTGTGTATTACGACAAAGAAAAACAAGAGAATGTTTTTGCTAAACCATTTGAGTTCGCAGTTCTTGGTATTTCATTCTATATTACAGGATTAAATACAGAGCGACAAGGCAAAAATGTTCGATACTTGAACTATTTCTCAACCGAAGTTAATTACACTGGTGATTGGAAAAAAACAGTTAATACTCCAATTACCGTTCGAAATAAAGAAGGTGTAGTAGCTGAAAATACTACAATCGACCGAGCAACAAAAGAATTACCAAATGCTAAAATGGGTATTCGCTTGTATATCTGGAACTACGAAACAAAGGAAATCGAAAGCTTTTTGACCCAAGGTTCATCAGCTGGTGTTATCCGTGATATTCTATTCCAGAACGGTCAATATAAAGGTTATCCAATTAACCAAAACACTTGGAAATTATCTGGTGAAGAAGAAGCAACATCTGGTGCTACAATGTTCTTCAAACCAGTATTCACACCAGTTCGAAATATCGATGAAGCCGGTAAAGACAAAGCGCTTGTTAATCCAGCACAAGATATTCAATACTACTTGAACGAAGTTGCCAAATCAGTTGTAAATGCTGTAAATGACGGCAAACAAAAAGAAGAATTGAATAACTATCTCGAACAAGAACCAAGCGTTCCAGATACTACCGAAGTATCAAAAGACGAAGAAATTGATTTGAGTGATATTCCTTTCTAATCACTCGTAAATAGAACTTTAAAATCACTACACAAATGGGGGTTATCAAAGAGGGGGTTTCTGTCCACCCTTAATCCTCCTCATAAAGAACACGCCGAATATCTGATATGGTTTAAAATTTAGTTGATTGATTATTGTTGTTTGTTCGTATAACTTGATGTTATACTGTCTTATTTATTCTTGGCATAGGTGTTCCCCCCATTTGTGTAGTGATTGAGTTCGCTACACGAGTGTAAAATAAATCATCTTATCTAATAAAAACAACCCTTGATTGGGCTGTTTTTTATTTTGTTTAGATTTTTAGTTTTTTCAACCTTTCAGACTGGTCTTTATCAAGCAGTAGCATTCCGTTTCCAACTTGAATATCGAGTCGTTTCTTTAATGCGATTGCCCCAGATATATCACCGCTCTTCTTCATTCGTTCAATCTTATCAATCGTTCGAATTGTCGCTTGGTCTGAACCAAAGCTTTGAAGTTTGCGTGTATCCTTATCTGTTCCAGTTAGATTTTGAATATATGATTGAGCATAACCAGCTGTTTCATCAAGTCTTCTGTTGCCATAGGCTTGTTTACCCTTGTTGTCTTTCTGCCAGTCATTCGGAACCATTGTAATATCACCAAGTTCGCGAATCACTTCCTTGTTATTTAGCACAAGGTATGGTGTGTATTCTTGGGTTAGTCCAAGCACCATTGGTGAGAAATAGTTCTCCATATATTCTTTTTTCAGCTTATCAATCTCAGCGTAGTCATCTTTACCAAGTTTCGATTTACGATTTCGAATTTCTTGGATTTTATTCTGATACTCTTGATATTTCTGTTTGAGCGTTTGATTCGAACCATCAACTTTTTGTTTCTTCAAGTCTTTGACTTGGTCAATCATCTTGAAGAATGAGCCTTTGAGTTCGCTTTTAGCGTTATCAAACAAGAAATCTGCCGATGGTTTCACTGGTAAATTCATACCAAGATACCTTTTAACGGCTTTATCTCGTGCCGAGAAGTAAGCTTGTTTTTCAGCGTCATCAAGGTCTTCATCAGTATCAAGTAGCGCTTGATTCTTTGGCAACATCAGATTGATAAATTGCTTTTCTTTCTTCTTGTCCCAAACAAAGTATTTATTGCCAGCAAACTGGGTCATATAGTTGCGAAGTTTTTCTTCGGCTTCCGCACCAAACTTGTTCGAGATTTCTTCACGCTCTTTCATCAACTCATTGATAGCACTTTCGCCAAGACCACTCTTTTTAGCCTCACGAATTTCTTTATCTTTGAGTTCCAGCTGTTCAAGCACTTTCTCTTTACGCTTTTCAAGGTCGCTAATTACATCACGATACATCGAATTGACATAATCATATTTCGCACCTTTTTGACCATCTGCTCCAATATCACGAGCAAAGGTTCGTTTGAACTGTTGTCCGATTGAATAGCCACCTCTATCTTCTTGCGCAGATTTAGGGTCAACTACACCACTGAAAAAGTTGAGCATATTGTCAAAGTGCGTTCCAAAGAGTCCTTTACCAGCTGAATATAGTCGGCGACTCCATAGTTTACCCTCTTCGGTATCTCCTTTGATACCGAGTTGCTTTTCAAGCACTTTACCGATACCTTGATAGGTATCAGTTCCAAAGTAGAGGCTTTTACCAGTTGCTAATTCATAGCCAACTTTACCAATATCTGGCACAACTGAGGAGCTAATTCGACCAGCTGTTCGAAGTATTTCACTGAATGGGTCGTTTTGGTCAAATCGCATATCCATTACCGGTGAAAAATCAATCGTTGTAAATGGTGTTGCTGATTTGAGTAGTCCTCCTAAGTAATCATTAGCGTGTTTATAACGACCACTGGCAATTCCCTCAATCGTTCCGAACAAACCTTGCATTTCTTGTGGCAGTGGTATAAACACCACATTCTTACCACCAAGCACTACAATGAGATTGCTTTCCTTGACATAGTCTGGAATATTATTATAGAGGTCTCGGTTTTCATCTTTAAGGTTATTGTTCAAGATAGTCAATGCTGGGGCTACTGCATACATCATAATCTTTGAAGCATAGCCTAATGGGTCTTGCTGTATCATTAACCTTGCTGACCTTGAACCAGAGAAAGCGGCGTTCAAATATGAAGTTCCACGGCTCAAAGATTGGAGATTTGTTCGCACGGCACGGAAGTCGGCTGTCGCATTTCGACCAACAAATTCGGCTTTGGTGAGTGCAGCTTCAAAGCCTAACCCTTTATCAATTGCCTCATTTAGCCCAGCTGAAATGTTCGCCAAACGAGATGCCTTTTCAATCTTGTCATTAGGCTTAGTAAAGAACTCATAACCAAGGTTTAAGACTCGTTTAGCTTTACCATTTGTTAATTTCTCAACTGTTTTATTGTTTAAGAAACCACTGTGATTGCCAAATTGGTGGAAGAATGTATCATCAGCGATACTTCCTAAATGTAAAGCACCTTGGCGAGCTGTGTCGTAATCAACACCAAACTCTTTCATAAGCAGTTTAGTTGTTTCATCTGCATTCTTTAATATTTGAGCATTGAATTTTTCACCACGGATACCACCACCTTTGATACCACCAATTACGCTATCTAACGCACCGAAACTTCGACCACCAGTCATTACAAACGACTGAACGGTATCTCGTGAGAAGTTTCTTGCACCAGCAATCAAAGGAGCTGATGTAGTATTAAATCGGAACGAAGCTGAAATAGCGTTAGCAACTTTATAGGCGTATTTCTTAAAGCCCTCTAACTCTTGTTTGTTATAGGTTTCATTGAGATACTTTTGAAGAACTGCTTTAACGGCTGGGTCGTCAGTGGTAAATTCGCTGTCGCCAGCTTTAACTTTATCAATATCATCATTGAAAGTTTCTCCCTCAATATCTCTTCGAACTTGGCGAATTTCTTCGTGTTCATTGGCTTTTTTATCACCAAGTGTTTCGTAGAATTCAGCTCGTTCTTTGGTTTCATTTTGAATTGTCTTTTTAAGGTTCTCGATTGTTTCAGTATCTTTGCGAGCATTGATAACATCATCACCATATTCACGAACTAATTTCTTAGTCTTTTGAATATCTTTGCTTGCTTCTTTTAATACTTCATTACGGTATTTATAGAGCTGTTCAATCTCATTCTGGTGAGTGATTAACTCTTCACTACTCCATTTACCGATATTCTCTTGGAGTTCTTTCTGGAATTTCTCAATCGATTTATCGATATTATCGAGCTGAGTTTTATAGTCATCAGCTTTAACACCTTTTGCCTCGATTGATTTTTTAACTGCTTCGAGTTTCTTATCACGCTTAGCAGTTGCGTTTTCGAGTTCTTTCTCAGTCTTCGCAATCACTTCATCGTTATTTTTCGCAATCTCAACCAGTTTTTTATGTCGTAGTTCGAGTGCTTTGCGAGTTTCATCAATCAAGATATGTGAAGCGATATGTTCCATACCAGCTTTGAGTTCGTTATTATCATCGAACATATTCTTTACAGTATCAGGGAGCTTATCATCGAAGATTGTTTCCGATAGCTGTTTCATAACTTTGAGATTATCTTCACTGCTCAATTTACCAGTTCGGAATATTTCGCCAACATCTCGTGCTAATCCAAGTCGAACATTGGTGATTTCGTGGTAATTATCCAACTCACTGGCGATGTTATCTTGAAGCTTATTAACTTTTTCCAAGCTGTCGCTAAGGTCTTTAACTGCTGTGTCAAGCTTAGCATACTCACGAACATTGCGTGTTAGCACACTCTGGTTGCGAATATTAACTCGACCATTCTTAATCAACTGTTCAGTCTTGTAATTATCAATCTTATTTTTAAGGTTCAAAGCGACTTTCATATCTGATTTCTTGCCAGTCTTATTCGCTTTATTCATTGCTTCGACAAACTGGTTTTGAATAGCGTTCATCGACTTAGGTAGCTCAACCTCGAACATCTTGTTCATATTATCAGCTAACGCAACTGCTTCTTTTGGTGCGTTCTTCACCGATATACTACGGAGCGTTTCGCTTGCCATTTGGTCAATCAAGTCTGGGCTATTTGCCATTTGGTCATAAATAGTTTTCGCAGAGAAACCTTGTTCCATACCACGATTAACAATTTTTCTCGCCAATTCATCTTGGGCAGTAGTGATTGCTGCCATAATGTTGGCTGGGTCTTTCATATCATATTCCTTGGTGGCAAGGTCAATATTGTGGCGAACATTAGCAATGTCTTCGCTATCAAGTTTTGTCGCAACATTGTTATCACGATATTTACCAGTCTTATCTGGATTGATTTCTCGATAAGTAGCGTTCTGTCGTAGTGGATTATACTTCTCGTTTGAAACATCAATGTTCTTGACACCTACGGTGTTCATATCATTAAGTAGGTCGGACATTGCTCGCACCTTTTCCAGCTCCATATGTCGAACGGCAGAATTAAACAACTGAATATAAGAAGTAGCTGGGTCAAGCTTAATCAGATTTGGGTTAGTAGGCTCACCACCAGTAGCATTGTGGCTCATTTTACCAGTGCTTGTTGATACTTTGTTGCTCTCGATATATTTACCAGTGTCCTTGTCCAGATAGCCACGGCTCATATAACCTTTAAAGTTTCCGTTTTCATCAATCGTATCCAAGAAACCTTTTGGTCGAATACCTAAGTCTTCCATAGTTTTAGTAAAGCCACGGAAAGCCTCATTGAACTTATCAACCATTTCAGCTTTCGCTTCATAGTTCTTAATCGCACTAATTCTTTCTTGAAATTCTTTGAACTTTTCGACTTCACTTGGTGAAACTTTTTCACCATTCTTAGCTCGATTTTCAATCTGACCTTTCTTCTGTTTATATTCAGAAATAAGTCCAAGTTCATTGATAGCATTATCATCAAGGAATTTATGACCGATAACTTTGCCATTAGCGTCTTTGATTTTCATACTATCGCCAGATAGAATTTCATATCCAGCTTTCTTAGCCATTTTATCAAAGTCTTCAAGTGGATTAACTACATTATTTTTCTTCATAGCCTGCTCAATTTCACTTGTTGCAGTTCCACGAAGATTATTGCTGTCTAATTGATTCTTTTGAGCCATAGTATGAAGTTCATCACCCTCTTTTAATCCCTCAGCTAAGACCTTGGTCATTGCCATATCAGCTTGTTGAACGGCTATGCCACGAGCTTTAACATCTCGTTTTTGTTTCCACTCCGTTTCATCAATCTTCAATTTGACTTTGCTATAAGCTTGACGAGTAGCGTCGCTTGCTACTTCCCAGCCTTTGGTTGCTTTAATAGCTCGACTTCCACCACGCAAAATTGGAGCGAGATTTCCTAAGCCAATCAGATTTTCAACGATACTCTTATTACCCATTGGTAAAGCTTGTGCCATTTGTTCAGCATATTTATTAACATCACTGGCGAAATATGAATAATCATCATCTTTTTTACCAGTCTGAAATTCGTGCAATTTGTTAATAATATTAGCTCGTGGAATTTCAGTTGCCATATCTTCGGCAATATGAAGTGGTATTTTAGCCAGCTGACCAAGTGGAGTTTTACCAAACTCTGTTGCTTTTGCTCCAACATTCGCAATCTTTTCAGCACCAATTACATTTTTAGTAGCGTCAATCGCTTTACCAGCGTGATTGCTGAAAGTGCCAATATCTTTAATCTTATTTGTGCCAGCTAATACACCGCCAGTAAATTCTAATCCTTTACCAATAGTGTTTGTCGCTCCGATTGATTTAATGCCAAGGTTAGTGATACCATTGATAACTTTTGGACTTGCCCCAGCCATTTCCAGCTTACCAGCAACATTCGCTAACTGACCAATCTTCTCAGCAGTATTAGCACCTTTTAATGCTAAGCCAGCACTTTTAGTTGCTAATCCAACTGCTTTAAGAGCCGCTCCGTCGCCTAACATACCAACTATTCCACCAGCAAGACCACTTGTTCCATTTAAGACATTGTAAAAGTCAATCTTTCCCTCGTGGAAATTATTGTTAAATTCCTTGAAATCTTGAAAACCAGCGTTGTCTATATTCTCCAAAGCAGAGAATAAGTTATATTGTTTGATTTCTTTCGGTAGCCATTTTGGGTTATACCAACTGGTTGTTCCCTCGGCAACTATACTCGTTTTAGTTAGACCGTCAGCAAAACTCCTTAATCCACTATTGAGGTTAGTAAAGAAACCACCCTCATTCCAGATACCATTTTCGGCTAATCCATTTTTAGCCGCCGTGAGATAAGCAAGGTTTTCACCACGAGATTGTTTATCATTAAGCCTTAATAGGTCATCATTACCACCACCGTTAGCTTTGATTTTCTCATTGACCATATTAAGTATCTTTTGTTTTTCATCATTCTGAATACCGTCTTGGAAACCAGTAATTAAAACAGTTCCGTCATCAGCTTTACCACGATAAGTGAATTTATTTTGAACATCTTCTGGAAGTTGCAATAAAGCTTTATTGATATTTTGCATTTGTTGTAAAGCTTCACCAGTTGGTTTATCTGTGGCAATAGTTGAGCCACCACGGAAGTTAGCTAATTTGTTTGTGGTGATTGCTCCATTAAAGCGACCGTCGCCAAACTCTCTCTGAATACGCAGCCATTCATCATCGTTTCCAACATTCTCTTTTTTAAAGATATTTTTCCATTCTGATTTCTTTCGCTTGATATTTCCAAGCTCAATCTCATCATTATCTTTAACGCTATCGTCTTTAAGCTTATTAGCGAAGTCTAAACTGCTTTTATATTTATCAACAGTTAGCCCTAATCCACGAGCGCTATTTATGCGTTCGACTTCTTTCTGGATTGCCAAGTTTTGCTGAGCTTCTTGCTCGTAATTCTTTTGGGTCGCATTAAAAGCTTCACGCAATCTATCAACATTTTCTGGTGCTAAATCAACTTTACCAGCAACATCTTTATCGATATAATCTTTAAATTGTTTAAAGCTATTACTCTTGATAAAATTATCAGTTCCGAAGATATTGATTTTACCATCTTTATCAATATTGAATTTAGCTCCCTCATTTTTAGCAAGCTCTGGGTCACGCCCAATCGAAACGAAACCTTTATTATATTCTTGACCAATTCCAAACGAACCGTTCGCATTTTGAACAACATCGGCATCTCGAACCTTTTTCCCATCAACCGATAAATCGGTTTCACCCTCAGCTGGTTTTACCCAGCCGAAGTTTGTGCCGTGAGCCTTGTTATATTCACCAATAGCTTTATTATATTCTTCTGGTGAATTAGCTCCGACAACAGCTAACCTCCCATTATCTTGAATACTAACATCTGCCATTTATTTAATACCTTTCTGTTAAAAACCTTTACCGCTAAACAATCTACCAATAGTTGTGCCTGCTGCTCTCAATGGAGCTGTATATATGTCTGCACCAAATTGAACAGCTGTGCCTAATGGGTCTTTTTTAAATCTTTCATTATAAGCATTATTATTTGCGTCATTTAGAGTCCTATCCTTGTTATGTGTGAACAGATTATTCATTACATAATCAGTTGGAGATAGTAGTAGATTATTATATTTCGCAGCATAATCTTGACCGCCTTTACCAGTGTTTTCATATTTACCAGTCTTAGAATTAAATTGAACGAAACCATTTGCTATATCATTTTTCAAGTTCGTATTAGTCTGGACTCCCTGCCCTGCTACCGTTGTTGCTTCACCTTGAACATTCCCCATTCCAGCAACTTTGCGAGCAATAGCTTGTTGTTGAGCTTGTTGGGCTGCCGCTCTGGCTGCCGCCTCAGCTCTGGCTCTATCTCGTTTTTGGCGAGCCTTATAAGCTTTTTGAGCTTCATCAGTGAGCCGTTTCTTTTCATTTTCTAATTCAGTGCTTAAAGCATTTTGGGCAGCAGTGGTTCTAAAAGATGACACCAAGTTCGCAACCATTGGTGATGAATAGCGACCAGTCAGATAAGTGTCCCCTATTCCAGCCACACCAAGGCTCTGCTGTCCACCTCGTTCCGTGCCAATCGTGTTGATATGATTTTGTTGAATATCAGTCAAACCATTATTTGAGATTTGAGCAATTGTGTTGCTGGCTTTATTCCAAGGGTCAGCCGATTGTTCGCCAGTCGATTTACCAGCGAAGATTCTATCAGCTGGATTTCCTTGTGGGTAAAAGTTCATATCCACCCCAACTGTTGGTGCAGGATTAACTTGAACACCACCAATCTTTGGTGTTTCTGCTGGTTTAATTTCTTGACTTCCTAATACTTTTTCTTCCATATTACCTACTTCTTCAAGTCGCTATTAGCTTCCATAATAGCTTCGTTAAGTTTATCAAAGGTTTGTTTATACTGTTGCCCCTTACCAATGATTTTGTCCATAGTCGTAAGATATGTTTGATTAGCTTTGGCGACATTTGGCACATAAGTTTGAGCGTCGTATTTAATCTGACCAGTGCTTGGCAAATTCGAAAACAACAAGCCACTGGCATTTGCTCCAACCGCCATTTGGTCGTGAGCGATTGTGCGTTGTTGGTTGAGCTGATTGATTTGATTATCACGAGCAATCCCTTGCTCTTTCTCAACATTACTGATTAGATTTCGTATGCTATCATTCATTTTTTTATTTTCCTATTTATATTATACCATTTTAGCTTAATCGTTTCCACATAAACACCGTTTGATAACTGGGGTTATCACCATTCTTAGATACGATTTGAGCGTTTTCGATTTTCTCCCAAGTGGTGTCATTCCAGTTCATTAAGATTGCTGGGCTACGGCTGTCGCTATAATTGGTGTAAATTGAACCAACTGGGTAGCAACTCTTCAAAGCTTCAATTCGCACGGTGTCTTGAAGAACAATTTTACCTTTCTCGTTATCAACTTTGATATGTCCATCACCCTTATATGGATTGTTTGGTGGAGCAACCACACCATCGACTTTATTCGAAATCAGTTTGTATAAATCGCCATCCAGCTCATACACTCCCATTCCGAACTGCTCGCCATCTGGTTGAAGTCCAATTACAATGGCTTTCGTGCCATCGGTTGAGAGAATAGTCTTGCTATACCTTTCTTGTTCAACACCATCAAACAGACTATTCATTCGATAAATAGTCTGTTGTTTAGTTGAATTAAACGCTCCTTGGTCAAACATTATTCAGCCTCCACATTCTGGGTTTCCATTGCTAAGCCGTTCAAACCGATATGGTTTTTGTAAGCATAGCCTTTAACCCTTAATTGTCCAACATAGCACCTTGCGTGTAATCCGATATTAACCATTGTTGAACCACTGTTATTTTCATTGTAGAAAATATCGGTGTCATTATCTGGCACATCTTGTTGTTTAAAGATGGTTTTAGTCCAGACACTTGGATTGTCATTATGGTTTTGGTCGAAAGCAATTCGCCAAGTCGTGGAACTCATTTTTGAGAAATGAGCCATTATCTTATGAACAATCATTAAACCAGTGGTATCTGGTGAATGAATATAATGAGTCTGATATTCGCAAGGAATTACACAGTCGAAGTCGCTAGTCTCTGCCCCATCGTTAAGCTCCATAAAGCAGAGATATTGACTATGTGAAGCCCACAAACGGTCAGATTTCTGTTCGGTATAAACTCGATAGATATAGCGTTGGGTGTCCATAATCCAAGGTGATGTCGTATGCGTGCCAGAAATATCAAAAATCAATTGATAATCATTAACTTGAAGATGTATTCTTTGGTTATGAGCATACATATATCGTTGTGATTTTTCTGGAATCTCTCGGATTAAGTTGTCAATCAACTTCGAGTTAGCAGTAGCGTCAGCACCAGAGAATCGCCTGAATCCCTCAGCTTTATTGAAGAAATATACGCTACCGTTATACATCACCATATCGGTTCGTTTCTCGATACCAATCGCATTGCTGAAAGTATCTTGTTGAGTTGAAGCATTACCTTTTGTTCCATTGAACTCGAAACCAAGTGGCGATTTAAAGATACTCATTCCATCTTCTCGCCAGATAGCTACACTGTTCTCAGTATATTTAATGATACCTGTGATTGGGGTCGTTCGGCTATCGTAGGTGGCGATGTTTGGTGAATAGAATCTATCGTGAAAATCAAGATACTTCGCACCAGTTCGGTTAATCATTGATACACAAACAAGGTTTGGACTATCTGGGAAGTTTGCCAGATAGATACGGTTGTTGATTAACTCAATATATTTTGCTCCCTCTGGGGCTTTTAGACTCTCTTCAACTTCTGGGTTCGCTGAGTGAATCGACCAATCTCGAACATTGATATATTTGAGCCGTGATACACCATCAACGAAGATAATGCGACCATCAGCCAATACACCAGAAAAGACTTTCGCCTCTTGTGGTAATACTCCACCATCAATGAAATCAATATCATTGTTCTTCAAATTAAAGCGACCAATCTTTTTAGTAGCTCCGTTATTAGCCACAAAGATTAGATATGGCACATCTTTGACCACTACTTCGATTAAATCACCGAAGAATTTCCAATCATTAGTCATTGTTCCAACTACTGGAATTAGTGAAGTATTCTGCCAGTTGAGCGTGCTTTCTTTGAGCGCCTCATTGAGCCGTGGAATGGTAGTGATTGCTTTTTCGCCAGCGAAGCCTTTTGCTCCAATCTCGATTGGGCGAGATACTGGCACATAATATTCTTCATCAAATTCATCAATAACTTCAAAGCGAACCGTGTAATCGCCTTTGATACCACCAATTAAACGATATGAATAATTAGCGTATTCATATCCGACCTTGGCTAAATCAATGAACGCTGTGCTTTTAGGCTTAATATCTTCACCTTGGTAGTAGTGAATCAACAGTGTTCCAGTGGCACTACTACGATTTCGCAACCTTACGCTACCACCAACAATGAGCTTATCAGAATGAGCTTTAAAGCGAACTTGGGTGTTAATATCGAGCGATAGATTGCCCTCAACTTGTTCAGGCTTGATGTCAGTAAAGACTGTGCCATAGTCATTGAGAAAGCGTGTGCCAGCACGAGATACCAAACTTGCTCCTTGCTCGTTATATTTCTCATTAGCGAATCGCCAGTTAGTCATAAATGGGCTGGTTGAGCGTGAAGCCGTGAAGTCGGAGTTAACGGTGTTAAGTCCTCGAAACTCCACAAACTGGGAAGTTTCTTTAACACGGCGACCACGACGCGATTGCCACGAGTTAGTGCGTGCGTAGATATGTGGATAATTTCGATACCAGCGTTCCTTTGTATTTGAACCTTTTCGTGCCATTACCAGCTCCTTTTAATCGTGAAGTCGCTATGGTCAAGTGCCAAGTTATTTTTAAGCTCGTAGATTTCTTTATCTATGTTTTCGTATTCTGCCACGGCTCGTGTATCATCGACATTGTAGCGGTGATAATTGACTCGCACCAGTTTGAGTAGCAAGTTCATTAAAATCAGATTGATGGGTAGCACTTCATCGACATTTTCCAACTTATAGCGTTTTGGAATGAACTCATAAGTGATATGCGCAATCGTTCCACTTGGTAATGGTTTCTGTGTTTTTAAAAATGTTCCTTTAAGATTCTTGGTAATTGTGAAAGCGTTATCACACATACAGATACAATCTTCACAAGGTGAGCAAGGTTTATGAACCACTGCTTTGAAGAACTGATTGTTTAGATAGGTCAAAGGTAATGAACATTCTTCACAAGTTGAATCGGAAGTTAGATAGATTTCACGGAGGCGGAGTATATCGCCAACACTATCATCATCTAATCGCCACTGGGTCGCCTGCTGTCCGCTTTCGGTAAAGTCGGCAAGCTCAATGCTGTCTTCCAAATTAAAGGGTGAAAAATGATTTAATTGGCTGGCAAGTTCTCGAAGTGCGGTATTAAGCCAACTTAAAATCAGTTTTGCGTATCGTCCCCTATATCATCTCGCACTTCATCAATAAATTCTCTAACAGTTATTTGTGCCATATACACTCCTTTTTGCTTTCTTATAATTCTTGCCAACAAGATGTTTCTCGTGGCGGACATTCATTACACCATCTAATCGGAAATTCTTACCAAAAATGTATTCATAGAATTTCGTGGTCATAAGCCTATACTGATTTCGCCGTTCGTTATAATAAAGTCCAACACTTTCTTTCTTCACGATACCAGAAGTGTCGAAGAAGATTGGTCGCACTATTTTCTGAACATAGATTTTATACCACTTCTCAATCGCTCGTTTGCGAGGTTTGAGAAAGATAGGCTTATAACATAAAATTCCATTTCCGTCGATAAACGGAAACAGAACTGGTATGTTGAAAAAATCGACCTGTTGAACAATCATTTCTTTTGGTGAAAATTGCAATAGCGAACTTTCAACCGTAGTCGTTTCAGTCGCCTCACCAATTCTGTTTTTACAATTCATATTTTACCGTTTATTCCTTTGTTTAATATACAATTATGCGTTGTTTATCTAATACGCTAAATAGTTTTTGTTTTGTTTGTTCGGTTGTTGGAACACCGTTTGAACCGAGATAATATGTTCGCCCAACGAGATATTCGTGGCGGTCATCTGGAAGTCGCACCACACCTGCTGTCGCAATCATATAACTTTGGTTATCAATTACATTTGTTCCAATAATCAGAAACTGTGCCTCGTGTCCATCTTTGCTTGCGAGTTCTGGCACACCGTTATGATTAACGAACGCACCAACTACACCGCCAGTCGGAACACCAAAATTTGTTCCAACTTTGTCGAGCATAACAACATTGTTTTTATCAGCCATTGTCATATCGCTCATTGATAGTTTACGAGTTGTCCAGTTTTCACAGCCTGTGCTGTCGTATTCTGGTTCAAGAACGAGTAGATATGCGTTATTCGCACTCATTGAACCGTTATATTCTGGTATATCTGCTGGATACATTATCTTTCTCCTACTTGATATTGGTTTTTAAATTCGTCCGTTCCACAGCTGAATGTTCCAGCTCCCATATTAACTGGGGCTTTACCTTGGTTGATTGTTCGAACTTCTTTATCGAAGTTTCCACTCACACAGTTGTAGATACGGATTGTTCCGTTATCACGGTTAGTCGTTTTGAAAGTTTTAGTCTCACAGTCATAAACCGCTTTCGGTCGCACGCTTGGTGGTAAGTCGTTAACGATTTTAATACCACCGTAAATGTCGTCGTCGAGAACTTTACCGTCGTTATAGTAGCGAAGCAACTCGAAACCAATTTGAGCATTTAAATCGCCATTTGGAGCAATCACACCCTCTTTATAGAAAGTATGACCTTGTGCCACAGTTCGAGTAAATGAATTTCTCGCACCAAAGCTAATGTCCCAAACCTTAGTTAAACCACCAGAGTTGTCAATCGACCAGATGTGCAGAGTAAATGGTGTATCATAATTTCCAACTGCGTTATATTGAAAATCACTCCAAACTGGTTCAGAAACTGTATATTTGATTGAGTTATCTGCTTGAACTTCGGTATGAACTTTAACTCGGAGATTAAAGTGGCTATCTCCAACCTTAATTTTCCGACCGTCCATCAATGTGTAAAAACCGTTATCAACGAAGAGTGTTGTATACTCTCCGTTGACTTCGGTTCGCATAGAGATGTCATCATTTAAGGCTGTTCGTGAATAAGCTTCAATTCTTGCCATAAATTATACCTCCTACGCCACAATGATGTCATTACATTCATCAACTTGTGGATTGTGTGTAAAGATACCATTTTGTCGGTCTGGAACCCATTTACCGCCCTCTTGTTTGGCGTGAGTTTCGTTGATATTACCCCAAGCTGGGTGGAATTTATCTTTATTCATACCAGCTGGTAGTTCGATAACATCCCATTTCACTACGCCATCTCGTGCTGTCAATGTTGCCAAGCCATTTTCTGGGGCTGGTAGGTATCGTGGACAACCGTTTTCGGTAAAGACCATTACACCTTTGGCAGTTTCGTTTGGTTGAAGAATTTGTTCCTGTGTCTTCCAACCTTTCCAGAAGTCTTCACCTTTCTGTTTAAACAAGAAAGAACAGCCCTCTTTAAGTTCTTGGGTATCAGCACCACTGGTGTTGCCAACATTACCAAGGTCTTCAAGGCGACCATATGGAAGAAGTTGTTTGATGTGAACTTTTTGGGTTTCACCTTTTTCATTCACATATTGAACATTTCCTTGACCATCTGATGTTAGGTTAGTCAATGTTTCCCATTGTTTTACACCATCTTTAATATCAAGTTTAGCTGAACAGCCGTCGATATTAAAGATATAACTACCTTTTTTATTTTGAAGTTCAGCGATTGTAAAATTACAATCACAGTTCGCAAGATAACCTCGTGCTGGTTTTGGTGTATTTTTATTACAGCCACAGCCTCGGTTATAATTCATTGCGTTATTATTATTTGAACATTCGCTACAATTTGCCATTTATTTTCTCCATTATTCGATTGTTAAAGCGACTGGTTTCTTAATTCCAGATTCAAGAGCCTGCGCTTCTTTCTTTGGTTTAAGAACCGTTAAGTCTGTATGGATATTTGTGATACTCGACTTTACTTCGTGCTGGTTGCGTGAAGATACCACAAGTGAGATTTTAGTTCCCTCTCGATATACAAAGAACTGGAAGTCAGCTGGAACTGTTCCAGCGAGTTCGACTAATTGGCTATTGTTGTCAATCGCAAAGTCGTTAGCAGAAACAGTTAGTGAAAGTTTAGCATAAACAGTTGAAACTGTTCCCTCGCTTTCAAGTGATACAACTCCCTCGAAAGTGTTTTTGCCGTCAGTAGCACCGTTAAGCGTTATCAATTCTTTATATCGATTAGTTTCAATGTTTGTTTTAGTTTTAGCAATTTCTTCTTTTTGTTTGATTGGTTTAACTTCCCCATCAACGCCCGAGAAAGATACATCACCAGTTGGTGAAATCAGAAGTTTATTTGGAGCGTAAGTTGTTTTTGGCTCAGTAATTGTTTCGTATTGTGGTAAAGCACCAGTTGTGCCATCTAATACTCGCCAGTTAGCTGAGTTGAACTCACCCTTAATATCTTGAAGAGCTTGATACAATTTGCCATCGAAGACAACTATATCATTTTCTCGATAATCAACTTCTGGATTATGATTTTTAATTGCGTTTTGTTTTTCATCTTTTAGTTTTTTAATCAAGTCTTTTGCTTGCTTATCAGTCTTGATTTCAGTCATTATACCGAACACATCATAGAAGAATGTTCGCCCATTTTTAGGGTCGACAACCAGAGTATTTACATACTTAACACAAGTGTTATTTGGGTCGAAATCAACAACTGTTTCAGCAGTCAATACTGGCACACTTGCCATTTGGTAAGTTGGACAGTAGCCGTGAGCTTGAACTTTTTCTTCTCGTTTTTTACATTCACAAGGAGCTTGTTCTGGTGTCATTTGATATGCTCGTGGTCGGCATTTCATACAGTTTGGATTGATTCCCATAATTACCCCTCCAATCCACTTTGAACCGTAAGACCAAATGTTGCGTATTGACCAGCTGGGTTAAAGACATAACCTTTTTGTTTAGCGAAATCATACACTACCAAGCTCTTATAAACAGCTTCGTATTTGCTTGGCTCAAAGTTGTTCTTGTATAGATTGCCACTCGAAAGAGTTGCCGTATTTCCATAGCTATCAATATGAACCCATTGTTGAGTTTCTTCAACAAAAACATAATGATTAGGAAATGCTCGTGCTTCACTCAATGTTTTAACATTTACATGTGGAATTACCACTGGTGGTGTTTTTTCACAGTTAGCTTTTGAAACTGGAATATACACATCTTGTGGTTGTGCTGGACACTCTTCCAATACACGAGTTCCTGTGTATTCATAAATACGATTGATACCATCTTCTGAAATAGGTCGCATTATTTTTTACCTCTTATTTTATTTTAATTTTTCTATAAAAATAGCTTAACCCCTCATTCAGAGAAGTTAAGCTATTACCAAGTTATTAGGCAGCTATCGCAGCTGGTTTAGCTGCTGCTTTATCAGAGCCACAGCAGAAGTTAAAGCTATCAAAGCTTAGTGCTGGAACTGCTAATTTAATAACAAGAACTTTCTCTGGAAATACTGTTTTCATACCAGCATACCATAGTTGTGTGATTTTCTCTGTCATATTGGCACAGTCGTTTCCACCAGTCTTGTAGACACCACCATCGATTGTGTGGTGAGCGAAAGCATCTCGTGAAGCAATCACTACATACATTGATTGGTCATCTTCCGAGTATAGTGGGTGGAAGTCTTTACCATTTTTGTAGAAGTTCTGTCCGTTTGGAATGATGTTCAATTTAACACCAGACAACTGAGCTGGAAGAACTTTTGGAGTAATCATACCGTGGTATACTGAACCAAGTTCGATACCGCTCAATACATTACCAGTTGAATTGAAGAAACCTGATTGAGCAATTGCCATATCAATGTTTTGAGCCAATTCTGTTGTTCCGAATACTTCAAATGAACCTTTGAAGTTTGCAGTCATATAGCGGTAAGCTGTATTGATAGCAGAAATCTGTTGGTCTGGTGCGATTGTTGACAAGTCCCAGAAGTGTTTTGTCAATTTACCAGCCAATGCTCCCTTGGCATTTACCAAGCGTGGGTCTTGAACAGCTTGTGTTGTTGCGATACCATCGCCAACCATCTTGTTCCATACATCAAGAGCGTAAACGAATTTTTGAGCTTCAACTGATTCTCGGAACTGTGCCATAAAATCAACTTCGGTCATAAATCGTTCTGTCACCAAACAGTGTTGAGCCATAGCGGCATATCGTTTGCTTAGGCGGAACTCGTCCATTACGAATGTTGGAGCTTCACCACCACAAGGAATCGAACAAGCAAGGTCTAATTGACCACCACAAGTGATACCAGATTTGTAGTTCAAGTTATCAACAGCGACATTGTCAAGTGGTTTAACATCTCTTCGTTTGTAGAAAGTTAGAACTTGTCCAAGAGCAATATTACTGTCGAGTTTTCCAAAGTCAATAGCAGAGTTATCGAAGAATGTTGTATCCAAGAAATTCTCATCAAGCGTTTGGTCTTCCAAGATTCGGTCTTGGTAGATTGCTCGAATAAGTGGTTGGATTGTATCCATATCGATGACTTTTGACTTCATCGTATTTGTGAAATTGTATTTTGTATCAGCCATTTTATTTCCTTTTTAGTTTTATATTATTTTTGAATATAGCTTTATCCAAAAAGACACCAACCAAAAGGAGTAAAATATTCTAAGAAGAACGACCAGTCATTAGCACTTGTTTTGCTCGTGCGTAGTCTGGGTGTGGTTGATTTGGATTATTATTTGTAATTCGCACAATTTCCATAGCATTTGCCATAGTCATTTGTCCCTCTGGCACTCGGTCATATTGTGGTGCTGGGGCTACTGGTTGTGGATTGCTTGTTGGCATTCCACCACTCTTTAATTGAGCTTGCGAATTTACCATTTGAGCAAACTGTGAAAGTCGCTCTCGGTTAATAATTCCATTTTCAACAATCGTAATTCCCATATTTACAGCTTGCTGTAAAATATCACCATTTTCAATTTCATTCTTAATGAATGAATTTGACCCAGCAACATCTCGTAAAATATTTCGGTTAATCTCATCAGCCATACTTTGTGGGTATACTGGTGTCGATGTTGGCTGTGGAGCTGGTTGAGTATATTGCTCTGGGACAGCTTGTTGAATCGCTTGGTCAGTTTTTTCAATTCGGTCTTGCCAAACGAATGAAGAATTATCTTTGGTGGCTTGTTTGTGTTCAGCTACCAATTTTCGCTTTTCTTCAATCTTGGAAATGAAATCAGAAACTTTTTCTGCTCCACCTTTGGAATTGATATACTTGTCAAGCTCTGCGTTCTCTTGTTGGAGTTTCGCTAACTCTTGGTCGCTAAACTGGTTTTCCGTGCCAGTTGATACCTCTGGTGTTGTGCCTTGTGTATTTGGAACTACACTTGGTTGAACTCCGTTAGTATCTGGAACAATATTAGTTGTATCCATCTATTTTTCCTCTCTTTGTAAAGGTTTAATCTTTTTTGTTCTGAGAGATACTTATCTCTCTACTTATATTATACTATATATAATAAAATAAAAATAGAATAATATAAAAAAATATTGACTTTTCTTAGATATTTCTATATAATCAAGATACCACCCCTTAGTCTGCTGAAAAGCCACTAAGGGTTTTTATATGTAAAATCTTGATTTTTCTTATATATTCCTATATAATAAAGATGAGCCCCCTTAGTCTGCTGAAAAGCCACTAAGGTTTTTTATATTAAAAACACCCCATAAGGGGTGTTTTATTTCGTGTGAAATGTTATTTCTTTTTAGTTAGTTTAGCAGTAGCAATGATACCTGCTCCACCTGCCGATAATGCTCCAACGATACCACCAGTTAGACCTGCTTGGGTATAACCGATACCGTATGAGGCAATCACAGCTGAACCGATAAGTAGCAAATCACCGAATAGATATAGTCCAAGTCGAACTGGTTTTGGAATCAATTCTTTAAGTTCGTTGAACTGTTCATCTTGATTCAAAGCTTCGATAGCTTCAACTGCTTCTTTTTTACTTTCTTCTAACATCTTTAACTCCTTTTCTGTAAATGGTCGTTCGTTAATTTTTGGTAGTTCTGGGGTTTTATTCTCCACTTTTTCCTCCTTAGGTTCTTCCTTAACCTCTGGCTTTTCTTCCTTTATTTCAGGTTTTTCTTCCTTTACCTCTGGTGTTTCTTCTTTAACCTCTGGTTTAGGCTCTTCCTTTACCTCTGGCTTTTCTTCCTTTATTTCAGGTTTAAGCTCTTCTTTAACCTCTGGTTTAGGTGGCTCAACTGGTGCTGGTTGTGGAGCTGGCTGTGGGCGATAATCAGTTTTTGTTCCGTATTCGCCAGCTGGGATTTCTGATACTGGTGTTAATTCCATCCAGACATCAATTCCATCTCGTTTTACTTTTGCGAACCACATTCCGTCGTTCTGGACAACTTCGAGAGCTACGAAAGCACCTTGGATTTTAACCCAGTCGCCAGCATTGATTTCGCCATCTACTTTATAACCATCACTGTCAACTTTAACTGCCCAGTTGGCTGGAACACCATTCTCTGCCCAAGTGAATCCTCGTGGGCAAAGAGCGTCAATCTTCAATTCTCTTCGACCATCATTGATGTTTACTTCGGCAACTTGAAGTGCTGGATTGATTTTAAAGTGCGAACCGATATTGATTACATCATCGATAGCTTCATTTCGTGGAGCTGGGGCTGGTGCGTTTTGTGGCTTGCCAGTATATCGGAAGATTGTTAGGTATTGAACATTGTTGATACCAGCCAACCAGTCGTGATTATCAGTGTGAATGCCATTATAAGCATACGCACAGTGAATAATATTATCATTATCGAGGTAAATTCCCGTATGTCCGCCTGCTCCGTTTGTATATCCCTGTTTGCCCCAAATGAAGATATCTCCTCTTTGAGTTGGAATATAACCGTTTGCATCTGCCTCAATTCGTTGGAATCCGAACTTTGGTAAATCCACAAATTCTGATTCAGTATTTCCGATTCGGAAGCCTTGCGGTAAAATTCCAGCGTAAATCAATGAGTGGTAAATGGCTGAACTACAATCCCAAGAGCTTGGACCATTTCTATATACCATTGAGTAGCTGACTTTACCTTGCCTCTGTTGAAACCATTCAATCGCTTTATCCATTTGTTTTTCCTTTCTTTATTCTCTTTTTAATCAAATCTTTTTCGTATTCTTTTCGCCAAGCTTGGACTAAACTATCTATATAACCATTACCTCCTAATGCTTTATATTCTTCAAACGCTCGCTCAATCTCATCGACCTTTTCTGGTTGAGTGTTTATCATCAGTAAAATCTCGTTCCGTTTTCCGTTCTTGGCATTGCTGTTCCCAATCTCACGAACTTCTTTAATATCTTCTTTGACTTCCTCTATCTGGTCGTTAACCACTTGGAATTCGTCTTTAAGCATACTCTTTAAACCATTTTTAGCATACTTCACTAATGAGATTACTCCACCAATCAATCCACCTAAGAGGGCTACTATTCCGCTAATTTCACCAACTGTCAAATGTTCCATTTTTATGTTTATTTTAACCTTTTAATATTAAATTCCTTTCTATATATATTATAACCCATATAAAAAAAACAGTCCATATTTCAGGGCTGTTTTTTAGAAGAATGAATTTAGAAAACTTTAAACTAACAACTTTTAAAGATTCAGTCTTAACCTCCAAAAACCGTTTGGAGCAACGGAGTGGAATTGAACCACTGTAAAAGGTTTTGCAGACCTTCGTCTAACCACTCGACCACCGTTGCGTAGATAGAGCGAGGGAAGAGATAAAAATTAACAATAAGGAGTCATAACCCGAAACCAAATGAAATGAAAAACACTTTTTAAATGCGAAGATAGAAACTCTCTCCCCTCATTACTATTATACCATAAACAATTAAAAAAAGAGATATAAAATCTCTTTTAATCTAAATTCCAAACTCGAAGTTCCCAATCTTTCCAGATTTCCCAGAAGACTCTAAATTCGGCATACTCGACCGTGTCTTTATTGGCAGTAAACCATTCATCACGACCTTGGAACTTAATCGCACGGATTAAAAAACGCTCATTGTTTTTAAGAATCCGAGTTTCAAATTCGTGCTTTTCGACCGCAACTGAATTTTCGAGCAATGCTCTACGAGCTGGTTTAGAATTTAAATGTGCTGGCGGTTCAATATATCTTGTCATTTTAATCACCTCATTTCATATTGGGTTGCCTAATTTTATTGTATCAAAAAAGCACCTATTTTTCAAGGTGCTTTTGTTATTAGATTCGCTGACCTCGCTGAGTAGCTTCGTCCCATCTTTGGCGTTCACCACCGTTAAAATATTCTGTTTGGAGCAATGCTCGTTCGATATTTTCAACAGTTAAATCACCTGTGAAATTTACTGGAACTGAGATTCGATTCACGCTATAATCGGCTGAACCATTACCATCTCTTTTAGCTTGTAATTCTTTCTGTCGAGTTCGACCATTAGAATAACTTGCGATTGAGGCAGTTCCTTTTTCTTGTCCGAAAACAACTGCGAAACTTTCCACTTCGTGCCAAGACATTGGAACATCTCGGTCATCAAAAATCATTTTTACGATTGCCATTTTTTAGTCCTTTCTTATAAATTACTTGTTTTTGCTATATACACCCCAGAGCCGTGGTATTCACTATTGCCAGTCGCCCCAGCGTAGAAAATTGTGCCATTTGGATAGAATTTGAACACACCATCACCATCAACCCTATTATAATTTACTTGGTGGATTAGTAGTGGTGTTTCAAATATCGGTCGAAATGCCTCTGGAATTTTTTCACCCATTGTGCCACTTCCACGGTTGCCAACATAAACTGTAAACCAGAATATAAACCGACCAATCTTACAAGCTTTTAATTCCTGACCCCAACCGATTGGAAATGTCTCCCAGTATGGTTCTGAGAAGAGATTATTCAATTTATTGCTAACAGTAGTGAGTGAAGCATTTAAGTTATTATATTGACTATCAACATAAGCTTTATTATAGCCAGTGTCATCACCTTTTTGCCCTTTGAGGCTGGCAATCCATTGTTCTTTTGAACCAGTAAATCCAGTTTCTTTGGCGATTTCATAAGCTGATTTACCATTCACACCAGCTACACCTTGAATGCCTTGGCGACCTTGCTGTCCCTGTTGACCTTGAAGTCCTCGGTCTCCTTGTTGTCCTTTGTCGCCACGGTCGCCCTTTTGACCTTTGAGGCTTTGTAGCCATTCTGTTAATGAACCAGTAAAACCATTATCACGAGCGACTTCATAAGCCGATTTACCGTTTAATCCTCGTTCACCTTGGACACCTTGGACACCTTGAAGCCCTTGAAGCCCTTGCTGACCTCGTTCACCTCTCTCACCACGCTCGCCTCGTTCTCCACGCTCGCCTCGCTGACCAGTTTCTCCTCGCTGACCAGTTTCACCTCGTTCGCCTTTATCACCTTTTTGACCTTTAATCGCAGGGATTGGAACCCAACGATTATCAATCTTTACATTTAGCATATATCGTTTTTCTGCCATTTCAAACTCCTATTCAATCGTTATTCCGTTGCCAGCTTGTGGGAATGGGTCGATTGTCGCATAGTTAATCAATCCAAGCCTTAAACCGCCAGCAAATCCGCCATCGCCGATATTATATTTTCTATCAAGTTGGAAACGAACCGTATTACTATCGTTCACTCCACCAACATAAAGTGAGCCAATCATATTTCCGTCATCAGAATAAACTGGAACAATGAATGAAGATTGGGTGCGGAAACCTTGTGGAACAATAGCCGTATCGTTATTTGGTTTTGTTCTAAAAATATACCATCGCATATTATTATTGTCTCGTGTTGGAGTATTTTTTGCGGTGATATTGAATAGTCCCCAACTCAATCCACCAAACACCATTTCAACATTTGAACCAGTTCGAATAAACTGAACTGTTGCTCCGTTTAAGATACCAACCGTGTTATCTGCTGTCAATGTATATTTTGCGTGTCGATTAGCTAATCGGTTATAAGTATTTTCAATCTGTTCGGCTGATACTGTTCCGCCAGCGTTGATTCCCTCACTGGTTGTTTCACCAAGTGGGTTCAACCAGATTTTCATATCTGGGTCAGTTGGCTCGGTATCTGATACGATAACTACTTGTTTACCGTTTTCACCTTTTTCACCTCTGTCTCCTTGGCGACCTTGTTCTCCACGCATACCGTGTAAAGAGTTTAACCACTGTTCTTGCGAACCAGTAAAGCCTAAATCTACGGCGACTTGATAAGCTGATTTACCATCTGCTCCTGTCGCACCAGTTGCTCCTTGGAGACCATCATTACCTTTTTCACCTCTTTCTCCACGCTCACCTTTAAGTGAAGTTGTTTCAAAAATTTGGTCATTAGTCAAGGTTATTCGCAAGCTACCGTTTTCGAGTGTTTGAATGTTTTTAATTCCGACACCTTGAAGTCCTTGCTCACCTCTTTGACCATCGAGTCCTTTTTCACCTTTGTCGCCTTTTTGACCTTTGAGACTTTCCAGCCACTCTTCTTTCGTGCCAGTGAAGCCATTCTCTCGTGCGATTTCATAAGCTGATTTACCATCTCGGCCATCTGTTCCGTGTCGCAAGCTTTCCAGCTTATCTTTGAGTTCGGTTGTAAAGTCATTACTTGAAAGTCCTTTACCATCTTCTTTGCGGACAAACATACCTCTTTCCATATAGTATGTTTCTCGGTCTAAATAACCAGATAGGTCAACACTGGTTGAACCAATCTTGCGAAGCTGTCCACCGACCAATGCGTGGATTTCATACGGTTCACTTGCTCCAACCAAGTAGAAGTCGTTGCTGTCATATGGTTGTGGAATTTCTTGAACCGAGCTATAAACTCCACGGAACTCTGCTGTGTTCACGCTATCAATCAAATGTTCGATTTCTTCTCGGCTATAAGTTTGGTCTGGTCGAACAAATTCGTGTGGGTTAAATCCTAACCCCTCCAAAGTGATTCGAACATCACCCTCTAAACCATTAACGCTATTAACACGGTTGCGTTGAGCGCCACTTTCAATATCTGCCAATTTAGCGCTGTCTTCGTTTGTGAAGTCGTTCGAACTTAAACCTTTACCAGCAATTCGACTGACCTTATCACGAAACAATCGCTGGATTGCTTCTTGGTGTAGTGCCAATTCTTCGTTCTGCTGAGCGTTCGTTTTCGTGTTATCTCGCAATGTATCCATTACACGGTCTTTGTCGAACTCTTCGATTTTCTCAACTGCTCGTGCCAACTTCGTTGTTTCAGAAACAATAGCTGTCGTGCCAGTCGATTGGTCAACGGTAATTAAATCGCTACCACTTTTGACTTCATAGAGGGGCATTTTCTGTGGTTCGACACATTCACATTGCTGTCGCTTCAAGCATTCTTCATTAACGCAATTCGCCATTTTCTTCTTCCTTTCTATCCATTTTAAAACCATCATTCAAACCACGAACCATTACTTGGAGTATTTCCACACTGGTGGAGATTTGACCGAGCTTGCTTAAAGCATACTCGGTCTTACCACCTTGAAGTGCGGTTTGAGCAGTTCGTGTATGATTAACTACATCATTAACCAAACCAATTAAGATTTCTTTATCAGTATTGCTGGCTCGCAACGCTCTCAACATTTCATTATTAAACATTTAAATCTCCATTTGTTATTGAACCAGCGCTGGCTGGGTCAAGTCCCTTAGTATTGATAACTGCTTCGTTGTTGATATTCTTTAACATATCTTGCTCATTACTATTATCAACGGTCGCTGGGTCTTGTTTATATTCTGGAATTTGTTGCTCTGCCGAACCACCAGTAGTGTCATATGGATTATTCTGAGCTTCAGCTTGGGTCATATCACCATTTAAATAGTTTAGATAATCTTCGGTGGTTGGTGTGGTTTGACCACTTTCTGCCAACTGCTGATTTTCAGCTTGGAATTGAGCAACATCTTCTGGGGTCATATAAGCGTTCAACATATTACTAATTCGCTCATTTGGATATTGGCTGACCACATCTTGTTCAAGCTGTAATTCCTTAGCGTGATTCTGAGCTTGTAATTGAGCCGTATCCAGTGCTTGCTGATTGATTGGTGTAGTTATCATTTCTTTGATTTCAGCTCGTGTAAAGAGATTTCCAAAGGCGATTGACAACATCTTTGGCACGAACACTTCTTGATTGATGTATTGATTATTAACACCGATATTCAACAACTGACTCGCCATTAGTGCTTTCTGTTGTCGTTCTTGTTCAATCTCTGACTTCAAGCGAACATTTAGCACGGCATCTAACGCTAACTTCTCAACTGGCACAGTTTCCAATTCTCCATCAAGCTGAACCTTAATCGTTTTATCGCTGTTATATTTAACCAATAACAGATTAACCACTCGAATAATTTCCGCAAAGCCGATTTCCAAGTTATGAATCAAAGCGTTATGTCCAGAAGCTACTGCTCCTTGGTTGGCTGAAACTTCCTTGGCACTGGCTCGGTCGCCAATCATCATTGCCATATCAATCTGCGAGTAAGCATTCATTGCTTCTTTAATGCGTTGCTCTCGTTCTTGAATACGGCTATCAAGGAATGAGGGGTCATATTGCTTGTTCAAGAAACCAACCGTGCCGTCCATTCCAGATACACCGACACCAGAAATGTTCGCACTGGTTGTAAGGAGCGCCAAGTCATACTCTGAACCATATGGGGTCATTGTTCCAGCAATGCTCTCATTGTGTTTCTTTAAACTCATAATCGAACAGAGTTCATCGAAGTCGTCCATATACATATCCAGTGGTGTAATTGGGTATGGATAATTTGGCACAATCTTATATGGAATTTCAATGATTGGTGATTTAATCCGTTTAAGTAGTTCAGTAGGAATCACTTCATATGCCGTTTCGGTTTCCACTTTGGTTGCCACTTCGAGGTCTTTTTCAGTTTTATCAATGATAAATTTACGGTTCACAACAGTAAATCTATCACCAGTAGTCAAGTCCCAGATGTAGCTAATCTCAACATCTTCACCTTGATATTTCTGTTTCGCTTTACCATCTGGGGTGAAAGCGTTCGAAGTGTATTTCTCACCAATATAACAGCTGCTAATAGTCTGGTTCATACTGCGAACTTCTTGCTCATTAAACATACTGCTCTTGATATTCGGATTATTCATTAAGTCCTGAATATTTTTAGCGTGAATTTTCGCCTCATTGATTGTCTTCATAAAGCCACCCTTAAACTCAACCTCTTTTTCAAGGTCTTGCCAAGAAATCATTTTATGGAAGCCAATATAGCGAGGTGATGTTCGGCGATAACGAATTGGGTCAAGAATAATATTGCTGAGCGAAATTAACTCAACTTCAATATCCTTTGTCTGTTTATTAAAGGTCGGATAGTAATATGTCGCACCATACAACATCAGCTCTCGCACCGAAGTATCTCGGAGCTTATCCAAGCCATACATATAATAAATCTGTTCATCAGCCAAAGCCAACATCTGTTCCAGATTCGTATCCAACACTTGGGTCTTGTCCAGAATCTGGGTTTCGAATTGACCAATCCCACCAGATAACTGGTTGACATTTGTTTCCACTGTCTTAAAGACAATATCACTCTTCCCATCTGGAATCAGCTCGCCAGCACATTTGATACTGTCAATTGTTTCTTGCGAAACACCCCTTTGGAGCGCTTGCTTGACATCGAACTTCTGAGCCAAATCACGATAGGTATTCCGACTGGGAATATGATTATATGCCGACTGATTCCGACCAGCCTGTTTGATTCGTGGGAGAAGTGCTTTTTTGCTTTCTTCAATCCACTGTAATACATAACCATATTCCGCATTTGGGTCTATGTAAGTCATTATTTAATCCTTTTTATTTTAATATTATACGCGTAGAACATTAAAACTGTTCTATTTATATTATACTATTTTTAAGGATTAAAAGCGATAATTTGAGAATTTATATTATTATTTTTCAATATTCTTAAACAGATTATCTGGCAAGGTCAAAGCCCAGTTGACTAACCCCATTACGAGGTCATCGTGGTAAGGTGTGCCGTCTGGCTTATTACCACAGGCTTGGGCTTTACGACTTGCCCCTTTTCCAACATAGTTAAAGTGGAGCAACTCTTGGAGCGTTTCTTCATCTTTCGGCATATACTTGCCCAAATTCATCAGACTCTTCAAGCGTTCAATTCCCTTGGCTTTACTTGACACAGTCATTTTCGTGCCAACTGCTTTATACGGATTATTACGGTTATACCTCTTCGCATCGAAATAGAAATTACTATAACCACGATTGCGGAGCAAGGTTATCAATAATTCCCCTCGGTTATTTTCCACATTGATTCGTGCCGTATTATAATACTTCCCCAAAGCGTAAGCCATTTCAGCGATATCCTCTGGCTCATTCTTCGATACATATACAGCTTGGTCTTCGAGCGTGATTTTATCTAACACTCGCACCGAAGTGTTGTCAGCCTCCTCCCCACCAAACGCTGGGTCAATTACCATTTCATATTTTCGACCAAGTATCGGCTTACTATAAATCGCAATGTCCCATTCATTACCATTAACAATCTTACCCTCTGGGGTGTAAGTCGCATAACCGATTGGTTCAATCTTTTCTTTTTTCATTTCCTCCAACAGCAACGATGTCGAGAAAACTGGGCTATCGCTGGAAACAAACGGCTCTTGCCAGTTGCTTGGAAACTCTTGTCGCATTGCCGATAGGTCATTTCCCTTTTTCGTAATCAAGTGGTTGCGATACCACGCTAACTTAGGGAGGCGTAAGTGTTCTGGAATTTCCCATTTTTCCATTTCTTTCAAAATATCTTGCTCATATTTGGTTAAGGTTTCTTTGAAATTAGGGGAGGGTTTCGCAATATACTCTTCCATTAAAAACCAAGGCAAGAAGAGGAACTCCATTTCTGGATTATTTTGTGCCTCAACCACACGGTCATAAAACTCATTGATTCCGTTCGCAGTCGAAACATAAACCAACATCGACAAACCATTATTCGGCACCGAAGACACCGCACCTTTCTCAATGATTCCAACATTGCGATAAAACGCCACCTCATCGAGGATAATCGCCTGAGCTGTTCCACCACGACCACTCTCACCACTCATTGCCGTGTGATACCGCACCGTGTTATTTCTCTTCTGTCCCTTAAAGCCGATACAACGAATCTTGCGTTCGCTCTTATTAAACTGAAACTCCCCAAAGAAAGTTGGGTGGAGCATTTCAATCATTGGCAACATTTTATCACTGGTGATTTCTTCAACAATACTTCCCAGATGTAAGAAGTGTTTCATATTCAGCGAGGCATACTCTTTATTGTTAAACTTAATCAAGATATACAACTCCAAGGCTAAAAGCACGGTCGTATATCCCATCTGCCGTGCTTTCAAAATCACTAAGGTGATTGGCTTTGGTCTTGGAGCAAAGACATATTTAAGTAGCAGATTAGCAAAGATTGTTTGAGCTTTATTTAATCTTAATGGCACAATCTTACCATTCTTATCATAGATACTCAAACACCTTTCACAGAAATAACCAAAGTCATTTAACGCTTTCAGCGTTTCTTCCTTAGTGAGTGGTGGTCGCCGAACTGTATTCTTAACCAGCTTTGCCACGATTATTCCTCTTTGTTAGCTTGTTTTTTAGCTCGCTCTTCTCTTAGCTCTTTAAGTGTTTTCTTTTGATTGAGAGTCGCTTTCTTAGAGGTGGTTGAGATTGTCGCTTTTTCTTGTTTAGCTTTGGCTTTCTTTTCTTTTTCAACATCAGCTTGAACAAGGGTGTCAACATAGCTATTAACCTCTTTAAAGAACGCAAAATTAACCAATCGTAATGAACGAGTGAACATCTGTTCAACCATTTGAGCTTGCTGTTCTCTTGTAAGATTTTGACTAAGTGGTGATTGAAGTGCTTGCTCAATCGATACCAGATAAGGCTCGATTGCTTTATCAGCGAGTTTTTTGAGGGTTGGTAAATCAAATTCTTTCATAGTTTCTCCTTTAAAAGATTGGTTCAGCTTGTTTATATAGATATTCCATTTCAGTCTGTTTCGTTTCCAGAATGCTCTCTATATCTTGGGTCATATCAATATACTTCTTGATTTCTGGAAAGACAAACACTTTATCAGCACCAGCTGATGGTCTTTGAAGAAAGTCTAACACACCACAATCTTTGGCTAATTCTTGGAGTGAGGGGCTTTGCCTTAATTCATAAATTCTTCGATGTTCCCAATAGATACGGTAGAAGCTTGGCTCTTTGGTATCTGGGAAGTTGCGTTTATGATATTCTTCCAATAACAGTTGGACTTTCCGTTCCAGATAATATTTAGCATTACCACAATTACAGGTGATTGCTATAACATTTAAATCATTCATTTGGTTTAGTTTCCTTTCAATTAGTTATTAAAGATTTCGTCCCACATATCTTTATCATCATCAGCCTGTTGGTTGAGCGCCAATTCTGCCTTAGTCAGCTCATCTTTCACAGCTTGGAATGTTTTAATCTGGGTATTGACCAAAGCCACATAATGACTAATTTTCATATTGGGGTCTTGGAGCAACTCATTGATTAATTTCCCAGTATGTTGGAGGGACTTAGCAACCGATATCACAGCTTCGTGAGCCAGTGCAATCGAATTAGCTTTCAGCTGGGCTTGGAGCGTTATCAGCACGCTATCAATTCGTTCTCGATACTTGGCATTCGCCTCCACCTCTCTGAGCTGTTCAACTGAGGGGACAAAACCGAACGCTCGCTTGAAACACTGCTCAGGTTGTAAATCACCAGAAAGAACCAGCTCCGCATAAGTTTGAATCTGGTCGTCAGTTGGCATATTGGTTTTCGCAAGTTGTTTACTCATATTTATATTATAACATTTTTGCGATTATTTTTATATAGAGAACAATTTTAGAATAAGGATTATTTTAGTGTTATGATTTAGAATAAGAATTTTATACGACATTTATACGACATTTATACGACACAGCACTATCATTTTTTTGTCTTATACCAGCCGAGTGCTTTTTTGTTTTATACCAGTTATAATTTGTTCCACAGGGTAATACCCCCTCCTACCGCTTCACTGTCGTTCAGCTACGCTGGCATTACTGTAATATATGTCTGGGGTCTCTGCCCCCTCGATTTTTTTCATTTAATACAATGCCACTGTTCGCTTTTTGTTCGCTTATGTGTTTATGCTTTTTTATTTTTCTATTTTTTTTCGCTTGCTTTTTTCTTTTTTGTGTTTATTTTTCTGTTTTTTCTGTTTATTTTTTAAAAAAACCTAAAAAAGTGTAAAAAGGTATTGACTTTTTGAATGTGATGGTGTATAATTAAAGTATAATCAAGTTAAAGCATAACGCAAAAGCTTGATTGTATAACATTAAAAACACGGCTATTATAAAGTTATAAAGCTTTAAACCTTGCGGGCTATTCTATAAGTAAAATGATAAGCGAAAAAGCCTAACAAAATACGCTAACACTTAAAGCATAAAAAAACTTTAAAATTATTTTAGGGCTAACATAATAGTGAAATTTTAGATGTAAAGCCTTGAAAATTCTAAAATAATATAAAAAAGTTGAAAAAACTATTGACTTTTTAATTAAACCGTGCTATAATGGTAATACAATCAAGATGAAAAGCAAAAAAAAATATCTTGATTATGTAGGTAAAATTAAGGGCGGAAATGAAACCGCAGAAAGGGTGTTTTAAAAATGCCAAAAGAAATCACACAAGCTATATTAAATAAAAAGGAAGATATCGAAAAAAATGGATTAGATTTGGATAATCTTTTAGAAATCAAAAAAATTACAGAAAAAAATTATACGGCTGGCATTGAAAAAATTAGCTTTGAATTGGTGGTTGCCATCGGTGGTCCGAATATTTGGTTAAAAATTGATGAAGATGAAGCCAAAATTTATGGGGCTTGGGCTAATGAAGCTGATGAAGAATTTATCGAAATCGATTGGCTTTATGATGAATTATTAGAAATTTATCAATAAAAAAATAAAATTGGGGGCGAATAAAAAACGCCCCACCACGATTAAATGATAAATAAACACAAGGAGAATGAAATGTATAAACAAAAAACTTATAAATCACAACGAAAAACAGCTATTAAAAAAGACACTAACGCTGAATTAAAAAAGAAAATTAAAGAGTTGAAAAAAGAAATTTTACGCAACAAGGTTCAAGCATTGGCGGACTACATTAAAGAAAGGATTTAGAAGAATGGTAAATTTTGAAGATGATGTGAATGTTTTTAACTACAATCTTCTCAATGAAGAAAAACTAACCGAACGACCTAAAAATGTTTTTATATTATATAATACTGAAAAAGATAAACTCACAATTAAAAGAATACCATTTGAAAAAATTGATTTTTATTGCAATGATTGGGATCGGGACGGTATTATATTAGCGATTGATAGAAACTTTACAAAGATGCTAAAAAAAGCTGACGAAACAATTAAAGCAGGAAAGGCGAAAGGCTTTTCATTTACAAAAGCGAAGATGACGCTCGAATTATAACCCACCAAATGAAAGGAAATAGAATAGTGAAACAGATTAACAATGAAATAAATGAAAACATTTATAACCTTTACCACAAACGAATGTTAACTGAGCAACCTGAATATGTTTATATATTTTTTAGCAATGACCATTACCCTTATGAAATTAAACAGATTAGTTTTAATGAGATTGAAGAATATTATGATAACTTTAAAGAGCGAATTTATACAATTGAAACTGATTTAGATAAGGCGATTGAATATGCTGATAAAATAATTACTGATAGATTAAAAGATGAAACAGATGGGCTAACAAGTGAATATGGTTTAGATTTTCGTTTATATTTTGCACTTAATAAAACAGATGATGAAGTGTTGGACTATAAAGAATATGTTTATACTGGTTATGAGATTGGTTTATATCAAGAGCGAGAACTATATAAAACAATTAAAAGATAAAATAAAGGGGCTAACTAAACGCCCCTTACCTTGAACCTTAACAATTTATAACCACCGTTGGAAATCAATTCTTTATAACATACTAAAATGGTATAGCTTAACGATACTTGAACCTTATTTAAAAAAAACCTACATAACAAAACTATTGCTTTTTCTTGAAATGTTTTTCTAACGGTGATTATAGATTGTTATTTTTTTTCTGAGTTGGGTATCATTGGAACTCATCACCACCGCCACGGTGGTTTTAGTTTATATCACTATCACCAAACGCTTAAAAAAATAAAATAAAAAAAAATAATTAAAATAAAAATATTAGAGCGACATTGAAATATTGTGCGACATATCAAATAAACATTAAAAAGGTATGTGGTATCATTTTAATATTTTAAGCTGACACACGGTAAATAAAGGGCTATGTTCTAACGAACCCCACCTTGCGGTGGAGGAAAACTTTTTAAAGCTGTGTAAAAACCTGTGGAGAACTAAAAAAGTGTAAAAAAAGTATAAAAAAGTTTATAAAATGTATTGACTTTTTAATTTGACTGTGCTATAATTAAAGTATAATCAAACAACAGGATTATACAATATAACTAAAAATAACCATATGAAAGGGAAAAGCATAGTGGCTAAAAATATTTACACATTTCAACAATATATACTCAACATTAACGGAAAACAGGTTTGGATTTTTCGAGTCAAAGCATACCCTAAAAACAACAACGCTCTATTTACCTTTGGCAAAAGCGAGTATGGAAAGATTACACCATACGCCGAAAATTTTCTATCAAGTAAAAAAGAGGGTGAACAACGCAAAGAAAGTATGGAAAAATATATGTTGGAAACTGGTAGAGAGATTTGGGAATACCACAAACACGGTTTACTCAATGATTATACTTGGGAGTTTAACGAAGAAGATAGAACAAATTATAGCACATTGAAGAAAGCATAACATCCAGAACACTCACATTTGTGGGTGTTTTTAGTATCATTTGAGCATCACCACAGCAACAACATCACGACATCAGTGAAAATAGCTATCACTATCATCAACAAAAATAAAAAAATCAGAAAAATAAAAAAGGAAATTTTCAAAAATCTTCGCAAGAACCAGTGGGAAGAGCAAGTGTTTTTAGAAATATTGTGCGACATAAGGGTTTAAATCACCAGTTGATAATTGAATTAAGTTAAAGATTAAAAGTCAAGAGAAAGAGTTTTAAGCGTTTTAGAACTGGAAATAGAGTTGAGCATAAAGAAATGTATAAAATAAAAAAATGCGGAACGCACTTGACATTTTTATATAATGCTTATGCTAAATTAGCCGTCCAGTGAACCAAGCGGAGCGTTGGTAAAAAATCAGAGTTCGGAACCAGCTGATGTTCGGGTTTCTGACACAGAGATTGTTGTAAAATTGGCGGAAACAGCTGATAAATAACCAACTTTGTAAAAAGTAGTCCTAAATCAGAGATGTTCAACCAATACAACTATCCTCTTTTTCTCCCACCTCTATAAACTATTATACAATTTTAAGAAAAATATGATATCCGTATGTAAATCCAATATTGCCTTTTTTAGGACTACCTTTTTACTTAAAACGCAAATCAAGCCTTAAAACATATTTTTCCTATTTGTCAAATCTTGGTAATTTAACAGAGGTCAAGCTGGTATTTCTGAACCCAAAATCCAGTACCTTGTATAACATAGTACCTTGTGCAAAAAGGTAGTCCTAAAGGTAGTCCTAACTTGGGACTACCTTTTCCTACTTTTTGCTAACCATAAGCACTATGAACCCAAAAGGTAGTCCTAAGGTAGTCCTAACCACCGCCTACCTTTTTACTACTGTTATTTCCGAAAGGTAGTCTTTTGACAGGACTACCTTTTATATTGTATAATATGTTTTTTTTATTTTAAAAATATGGTATAATAAGTTTTTTTCAAACTTTTGTTCGCTTTTTGAAAAATATGTTTTTTGTGTTTTTTACAACACATTTTACATATCATTTCAAACAATCTCCAATTACACCCATATTCCTATTGACTTTTTCATTTTACTGTGCTATACTGGGTCTATGAATACAAATGAAATTAACCCAACTAACCCCACTATAATAAACCCTAACCCTCAAATCCAAATCCCTGAGGCATACAAAACATTAAAGCACAAACCATTTCGCTTTGGTGATTATTATTTCCTCCAAGAACCAACCCCAGCACTCCAACAACTGCTGAATCAACCAACTGGTGGCTTTGCTGAGCTATTATCACATATCTTTAATCGCACTCACCAATCACGCTACACAGTGTTCCCAACTATATATAAACAGCTAACCGATTTTCTTGCGTTCGCTGATAAAGAAACCGAACACGAACGCTCTTTCACTATCAACCTACTGTTTCGTGAAAGCAAGCTGGCTGGCTTCCAATTCTCCAAAGATTTAACCAGCACTCCTAACGGTTTCTATTTTATGAACTACTACAACGCACGCATTGCTATCAAACCAATCACTGGTGTATACGCAATCCGTCGAGAACATCTGGTGTCGCTAATTGATTTGCTTGATGAATATAATCATTCTGGATTTGTGCTACGCACCAGCTTCACAAAGCAACCAATCAAGAAAATTTAACTCCATTCCCACTTGATTTTCACCAACTGGAAGTGCTATAATAGAATTTATAAAACCCAAACCTTAATAGAAACCTAACCAAACCAACCATTAAAGGTGGAAGAAATGGAAAATATAACAATAGATAAGACAACAAGGAACAATCAACAACACCAATTAACGACACCACCTCAACTGGTGAAGCGAATTGAGAATTTCTTTGAGCTTGCTCCACGGCTTAAAGACCATCAGATTCATAGCTCACTCGAACAGCTCCAAAAACACTCAGAAGATACACTGAGGCTTTACTTTCTTAATCTCTCAACGCTCAGCCTACTCCCACTACCCCAAGATAAATTAGCAAGACTTACCACTCAGAAGTGCCAAGCACCAAGTTTTTGCTCCACTTGTTTAATCTGCGACAGACCACTACGCAAGCGTTTTATATTTACCAGATACCATTTCAAAATAAATATAACAACGATATCGATTTACTCAAAACTTATATTGGAAAGCTTCAAGGCTTTGAGAATCAAACTGCTCGCAAGATTGACCAGCTGATTGATAACTTTAAAATTCACGCTCCAATAACTACACCAACGCAGGTAATGAAGTTCGTCAACTGTGCCGTAGTTAATGGGCAGCTAATACCAAACACTGAACACGAACTGAAAGAGGGTGATTTTGTGGTTAATTCCGACCTCATTATTCCTGATACAGTTCCTCAATCTGTTCAACAGTTTATTAACAACTACACTACTAAAAACCCCAGTGTTCATACAGAGTTAGACCAGCACCGTGAGCGACCATTCTTGGAGTTGGAATTGGCTTATATGGCTTATAGCTGTTTTGCTCGTTATAAGATTGGTAGCAACCGTTCACCATTTGGGGCTTTCTTTCTGTTTGAAGACGATGATGGTGTTGGTGGTGGTAAAGGTAAATCAGCTTTCACGACAGCCCTTATCAATGTGATT
>QWCC01000162.1_pt1 | contig 37128 bp, 19 predicted proteins | sample 1972491 | NCBI WGS metagenome assembly QWCC01 (sample SAMN09866718, study PRJNA288562) | Human oral metagenome isolate term5_saliva, whole genome shotgun sequencing... | isolation source: mouth | host: Homo sapiens | place: USA: California
ATTTTTCCTTACAACAACAAAGGTAAAAATTAATCGAGCTTAAAGAGAAATTCTACTCTTTTTCTTTCACTGCAAAGATAAAGAGGGGCTTGGGGAGGCCGTAACTCGAGGCTTAGTGAGCCACCATATCCCACCGTATCCTCTCACATCCCCTCCTCCGGAGGGGCTTGGGGAGGCCGCTACTTTGTCAATTTCTTTCCTTCTTACTTTCCCATCTACGCCCTTTTGCATTCTAAAAGATGCCCTTTTGCAATGTAAAAGGGCATCTTTTGACGTGTAAAAGGGCGTCTTTTACAACGCAAAAGGGCACCTTTTACAAGCCTCTTTGTAACCTATTGATACTGCGGAGGTTACAAAGTCGGTTTTTAACGGTTATCCTTCGTTTTGCCATCCATATGCCTTTACTTTTTGTAAGGTTATTTCGTAATCGCATGAAGTATATGCTTTACAGACGTCAGGCAGCCCTTTTGCCCTACAAGACAGAAGCCTTCGCCGACCAATCCACCGTAATTTTGCAGGAATTATTACGAAGTGAAAAATGTGTAAGCAAAGAGAATATAATGTTACTCATACTTATTTTTTATTAAAGGATGGGCTGCAGAGTCCGTTGTTTATCGGGGATTCAGTAACTTTGTACAACGTTTAGAGGATTGTTTACATAGTAATAATAATTTAATATATTATGAAGATTTACCTTAAAGTTTTCAGGACATTACGCAAAAACAGCCTGATGCTCCTTTCGTTGGGCGTTTTTCTGCTCTCCGGAACGCTGACCTTTGCTGGCAATGTGACGCCAGCTGAAGCCGTAGCCATCGCTGAACGCTACGTGCAAGTGAACAAACAGGTGCGCCGAATGGCACAGACACGCACCGCAAAACTCTCTCCTTATTATATATACAATGATGATCGGGGCAAAGGTTTCGTAGTTGTTGCAGGCCATGACGGCATGGGAGAGCTGTTGGCTTACAGTGATGACGGTAAGTTAGACACGACAAATGCCGATTCAGGGGTGCGCGATCTCCTCCGTGCTTACCGTCAGGTGTATCGCCAACTGAACCTTCATCCGTCGCTCACCACACGTGCCGTGGCACTGAAAGCAACGGGTGACGAGGTCAGACCACTGCTGAAAACCTACTGGGGACAGCATGCGCCGTTCAACAACAGGCTGAACTTCGGGTATGATGTGCCCACAGGTTGTGTCGCAACAGCCATGTCGCAGATCATGTATTACCATCGTTGGCCCGAGCATGGACGTGGACAGAACAGCTACAAGCAGCAACAAGGCGACTCCATTATGACCCTTTCGGCTGATTTCTCCAAGTCAACCTATGCCTGGCAGAGCATGCTTCCCGTCTATCAGCAGGGCAAGTACAGTGCAGAACAGGCTGATGCCGTAGCCAGACTGCTGCGAGATCTGGGCATAGCAACCAACATGCAGTACTCAAAAGAGGGTAGTGGAGCTACTGATAACGATGCTGAGAACGCCTTCGGGACCTACTTCGACTATGACGTAGCAGCCATAAGCCTTGACATAGAGTCGCCAGTTGGCTTCCTGGACATTATGCGTAGCGAGCTGAGGAAGGGCTTCCCAATCTTTATGGCAGGTTCTTCAGACCTCGGAGGACATGCTTGGGTGGCTGATGGGTTCAACCATGACGGGCTGGTTCATATGAATTTCGGATGGTATGGCAATGGTAATGGATACTATGCAGTGTCTGTTCTCAACTTAGTAGCTAAGAAAAAGGAGGATTATAAGCAACTATTGGACTTCAGATACAACCCTGTTATCATCCTCGCACACCCTAATAAGGCAGGCGTTCCTAAGATAGAGGAGTCCTTAAGAGAGCAAACTTCAAAGCTATCGTTCGATGTTGGGGGTGATATGCACTTCCTTGGAGCAAAGCCAACAGCACCAACGGCTGATGCAAAGGTGGTATATACCCACTTCTATAACCGTGGTGATAAACCCTTCAAGGGCGATGTCGGACTCGGGATATACGATGAAAAAGGCAATATGATGCGTACTTGTCCGTCTGATTATTACGCAAAAGGCGGTTATACTGTAGCCCGTTTCCAGGGTGGAGAACTGGCTCATAACATCCTGGCAGCCGATACTCTCGCCTTCAAAGCCGACCTTTCCAACCTGAAAAACGGTACTTATACCCTCGCACCGGTCTATGCTGAGCGCAAAGCCGACGGCAAATGGGGACAATGGACACGCATGAAGATGGCACCACGCATCGTCCTTGAGGTACAGAATGGTAAGGTTCTCTATGATGAGTTACCCTCCAACGAACCTGCGTTGCAGCTTGTTGAGAAGCCAATCCTTGAGGATTCACTCCAGATTGGCGTACGAAACATGGTACATCTGGCTGTTCGTAAGCTCGACGGAAGGGACGCTAAGTGTGCCATCAGGGCTGAAGTGGTTGACGAAAAAGGGCAGTTGGTGTCCACAGGGGTGTCACGTAGCCTTATCATCTACCCTTATGGCACCACCGTTTTCGATGTTCCGCTGACGCTTCCACGCCAGGTGAAGGGGCAGAAGTGCAGGATTCGCATCAAAGCTGACGTCACTCATTACATCGTTGACAAAGAAGTAGGCACACGAATAGACGTTAAAGACTACAAGATGCGTGAGCCTTGGTACGTCACAATAGCCAAAACGGGCAATGAAAAGTTCTTTGGTTCGACGATAATCAGCGTAGAAGACGCCGACGGAGTGGGTCATGGAAATGAGATTGACTATGAAGCACTGCAGAAAGCACGCCTACATGCGTCGTTTGAAGTCGTTGGTGCTGCTGGCTACGTGGGTCCTGTGCGCTATCAACTGACGGATATGGTGACGGGAAGAGTGGTTTCTTTGGGTGCCGACCCATCCTCACTCAACCTTACAGAAGGGCAGAGTGGCATAGGAGTATATAGCATCTGGATGGCGAAAAACAATGTGCAGCTGGTCAACGGCCGCTGGTATAAGGTGGGATTGATCGTGAATCTGGATGGAAAAGACGTTGATGTCTTCCCGAAATGGGAGAACCCTTACTGCATAAGAGTCCTCAACGGACCGTATAATTCAGATGATGATATAACGCTAACGGGCATCAACACCACCGAGACAAAGGGTAACATTACTTTCGAAGGGGGTGTGCTGAACATCCAGCAGACGGGACTTCAGACGGTGAGCGTGTACAGTCTGAACGGTGCATTGGTACAGCGTGTCGATGCAGCAGGCAAGAATAACCTCACCATTAGTCTGCCTCACGGTACTTACATCGTGAAGATTACCACCAATACTGCCGCTGGCAACCTCGTTCGGAAGGTGAGTTGGTAGGATGAAGGAGCCTCCCCCTTTCGGTAAAAGAATGGGGGATGAGGCTTCTGAAATACCCTTACAAAGTTTGTGTGCTTATGGTTCATCTGTCAGATGGAAACCGTTGAAAACCGACTTTGTAACCCTTGGATTATCAATGAGTTATAGATAGGCTCGTAAAAGGTGCCCTTTTGCAATGCAAAACATGCCCTTTTGGATGCTAAAAGACGCCCTTTTGCATCGCAAAAGGGCGTCTTTTAGCATCCAAAAGGGCGTAGATTGAAAAGCGGATGGGAAGAATCCTTACAAAAGAAGTTCCTCCCCTCCATCTCCTAATACTTACGTCCAGCCTCCGTCAAGATGTTTTGGAAGGCATGAACCTTCGCTGCATCAAGCGGCTTTGTCTCATCATTGTTGTCTGCACCAACGTATACTGGGCGGATATTACTACCTTGATCTCCGCTTCTTACAATCTGTTGGGAACTTAGAACCACCCCCTGTAAACCTTATATCACTGAGAAAAGCACCTCTTTATTTCATTATTTAACCCCTTAGGACGCTTGTATTTAAAAAAAAATGTGTTACTTTGCAAGGTCGGAGTGGCTCAAAGAGCTGAATTAACAACACGATAGGTATGAAGAAAAGTCTGAAATGGCTGATAGCAGTGGTGGCAACCCCTGTCATACTGTTTCTCCTTTTGATAGCGTTACTTTACTGTCCGCCAGTTCAGAACTGGGCAGTAAAGCGTGTTGCTGCGTACGTTTCAGACCGTACAGGCATGGATGTGAGCATTGACCATGTCACCCTTTCTTTCCCCTTAGACCTCCAGATGGACGGTTTGAAAGTGCTCCGACAGAATGATTCCATAGCCAATCAGAAAGACACTGTGGCTGATGTGCACCGTCTGGTGGCAAGTGTTCAGCTGCTTCCCTTGCTCGAAAGTAGGGTAGAGGTGAACGAACTCACCTTCACACAACTCAAGACAAATACCGTAAACTTCATTGGTGACCTCCGCATACGGGGCAATCTGCAACGTCTGCATGTGGTGAGTCATGCCGTAAACCTTGCCACTGACTCCATACGAGTGAACAAAGCCGATGTGGAAGGGGGATGGATTGACATCGCATTGGGCGACACTGTCCCGACGGATCCGCATAAGAAACGTCCGCTTTGGAACATTAATATTGATCGGGCAAACCTTGTCAAGACTGATTTCCGTCTGCATCTGCCTGGTGATACGATGAGTATTCGTGCACGATTCGAGAAGGCTCAGGCACAAAGAGCAGAACTTCAGTTGCATGATAATATATATAAGGTGGGGGATTTGGACTGGCAAGGCGGTACACTGAACTATGATCAGAACTTCGTTAAGCCAGCCCGTAAAGGCTTTGATGCCGCACATATCGCTATGCGCAACGTCTATCTGGGCGTTGATTCCTTCGTTTACGCTGCTCCAAGACTGCATCTGAGGGTGCGAACGGCACACATGGAGGAGAAGAGTGGGCTCACTGTACGTGAGTTCCGCGGCCCGTTCACCCTTGATTCGACGAGCATCTACCTGCCGAATATCTATCTTCGCATGCCCGGAACAGAGCTGGCAGGACGTCTTCAGATGAACCTCAATGCCTTTTCCGACACCCATCCGGGAACACTTTCGACACAGTTGGACGGCTATGTCAGCAAGTCTGACCTCCTTCCTTTCCTCTCTTCACTCCCTTCACAGCTCTATCGTGCTATCCCATCGGCACGCCTTACGGTGCAAGGAAGGCTGGAAGGCAATCTCCGTTCAGCCTCTTTCCGACAGTTACACCTTGCTATGCCGGGGTATTTCAACCTCGTTGGGACGGGTTGGGTAGCCGATCTCGTGGGTAAAAAGCCCTTCCGCAGTGACTTAAAGTTGCAAGGTACTGCCACAAACCTGGGCTTTGTCAATGCATTATTGCCCCATGACGTGCGCAAAACAGTGTCTTTACCGCGGAGAATGGGCGTGAATGCCACGGTTCATGTACGTAAAAACCTCTATTCAGGCACTGTTCTTCTGACGCAAGGAGGCGGAAAGATTCGTGCAGAAGGTGCTTTCAACCCAGCCACAACACTCTATCGTGTCACGGCAACAGCCACGAATTTCCCGCTACAGAACTTCCTTCCACACATGGGACTGTCACCTTTCACGGGTACAGTGAAGGCACAAGGCAAGGGAACAGACCTCCTTAGTCCGCATGCTTCAGTCAATATCACAGCCAGAATACGCCGTTTCAGATTCCAGAAGTATGACCTTGACGGTCTGAACGGTGACATATCGAAGAAAGGAGACCATGTTTCGGCACATGTTAAGAGCTCAAACAGGATGATAGCAGGCGACTTTACGTATCAAGGAAGGTTCAGTCAGAAGCTCGTTGATGGTCATTTGCGGGGCTGGCTACGCCGTGTTGACCTCCATGCGTTGGGCTTGATGCAGCAGAGATACGTCCTTTCGTCATGGACAGACATGGATGTGCGCAGCGATATGAAGGCAAATCACCATGTGAGTGGGCCTCTTCGTAACTTCAGACTCACGGAGGAAGGACGGAAAAAGGCACGCCTCTTGGCTGCAGGAAACTTCGATGTGCAAGCCAATGTACGTAACAATCACCTTGATTCCCACCTCAAAGGACGTCTTGCAGAGGCTGATCTGCAGGCACTTGGGATGGTAGATAAACACTATATCACCTCTGCTGATGCCGATCTTGAGCTTCGTTCCGACCTCAAGAACACCTATGCTGTCAACGGATATGTGGGCAATCTCCGCCTGAATGAGCTGCGCAAGGGTGGTCAGGTGTCACTGGCTGAAGGTAGTTTCAACGTAGATGCCACGATGCGTGGTAAGCGTTTGGATGCTTCAGTCAATGGTCTTTTCCCACATGTGGACCTCTATCAACTCGGCATCGTTGACCATCCGCTCACCAGTAGCTTTGCTGCCAATGCCTCATTCGGTACAGATGGACGTGAAGGAATGACCCTTCGGGGTGTCTTAGGCGACCTGAAAGTGAAGGATCAGCAGCGTAGTTACGCACCGGGTGACGTCCATGTCGACCTCATGAGTAGGCGTGATACGGTTCATACCAGCATCACTGCAGGTGATTTCCACCTCAGTACAGCCTTCAATAGCAGTGTGAACAAACTTGTCAAGACGGGTCAGAGCATCGCAAAGACACTCCATGCACAGATTGAAAACAAACGTATTGACCAGCCAGCGATCCTCCATCAGCTGCCGAAAGGTCATTTCACCCTCCACAGTGGACGTGGAAATCTCTTCAGTAACCTGCTTGCACAGAATGGATATGTGTTCCGTCAGGCAGATATAGAACTCACTTCTTCACCCCAGAAGGGGCTGGATGGCACGATAAAAGTGGACTCGCTGGTCTATGACAGTCTGCGGATTGACGACGTAAACATCACCCTTCGCAGTGACAGTGACCGTGTAAACTATGATATAGCACTGGAGAATCACCCCGATAACACCTTCCCTTATAGAGGATATCTGCAGGGTTCGTTCTATGAACACGGCTTAAAGAACCACATAACCATCCTCGATAACGCTGGGAAGAAGGGTCTCGATCTTGCTCTTCAGTCAGCTATGGAGGGACAAGGGATAAAGGTTTCCGTCACATCACCACAGTCAATACTGGGTTATAAGACGTTTGCTGTGAATGATTCCAACTACATTTACATCGGTAGGGACCATCGTGTGTCAGCCGATCTGCGCCTGCTTGCCAATGACGGGACGGGTGTTCAGGTGTCGACAGATGATGCTGACGAAAGCTCTTTGCAGAACATTACCATCTCAATGAACCGTTTCGAGCTGGGTAAACTGTTCACAGTCTTGCCGTTCGCACCGAAGATGTCGGGTATGTTGGATGGTGATTATCACATCATAAAAACCAAAGAAGACCTCACAGTGTCCAGTGATATGACCATAAAGAACCTCGTTTATGAAGGTAATCCTATGGGTGATGTGGGCACACAGCTCGTATATATGCCAAAGGATGACGGCTCCCACTATGTTGATGCAGTGATAACCAAGAACGGAAACGAGGTAGGTGAGCTATCAGGAGTCTATCATAGCAAGGGTACAGGCGACCTTGATGCAACGCTAACCATGGACCATTTCCCGCTGAACTACGTCAATGGCTTCGTACCTAACCAAATAGTAGGACTCCAAGGGAATGGGGAAGGATCGCTAACAGTGAAAGGTCCGCTCAAGAACCTTGATATAAATGGTGAAGTTTACCTTGATTCTGCCTATCTCGTCAGCGTCCCTTACGGTCTGAAGATGCGCTTTGCGAATGATCCAGTACTGATAAAAGACAGTAAAATACAGTTTGAGAACTTCGAAATGTTCTCCAGTAACGGGTCACCTCTTACCCTTTCAGGGTCTTTGGACTTCTCAAATATCGACAACATGCAGCTGAATACGCAGATAACTGCTAAGAATTTCCAGATCATTGATGCGAAGAAGAATGCACGATCGGAGGTATATGGCAAGGCATTTGTCGACTTTATGGGTGAGCTGACAGGACCTGTTAACAACTTACTGTTGGCTGGAAAGATTGATGTTCTGGGTACAACGGACATGACTTATGTGGTACGTGACGGGACATTGGCATCAGATGACGAACTGAATGAGCTTGTTCGCTTCACCAATTTCAATGATTCTGTGGTGCATGTGGTACGTCGTCCAGACATCACAGGGTTCTCAATGCGCCTTGCAGTGGACATTGATGAGCAGGCACACATCGTCTGTGCACTTGATCCGCAACAGTCGAATTACCTCGATTTAGTGGGTGGTGGCAGTCTACTTCTTAACTATGACCCAACCAATGGGGCTACATTGCGCGGTCGGTATACCATCAATGACGGTCAGATGAAGTATTCTATGCCAGTCATTCCATTGCGAACCTTCACCATAAAGGAGGGTAGTTACCTTGAATTCTCCGGTGATCCGATGCAGCCAAAGCTACATATCACGGCTACGGAAGCCGTCAGAACGAGCGTAACGACGACCTCTGGCACCAGCAGAATAGTCGATTTCAACTGTGGAGTGAAGCTTCGTAAGCAGTTCCCGAAGCCAAGTGTCGAGTTCATCATTGATGCTCCGGATGATCAAGAGATGCAAAGTATCCTCAATACCAAGAGTACTGAGGAGCGATCGAAGCTCGCTGTGACGATGTTAGCATCTGGAATGTACTTCGATGGAGAGAGTTCTGCCAGCATGAACACGGCTATGAACGGTGCTTTAGCAAGCTTCTTGCAGACACAAGTCAATGCTATTACAGGTAAAGCACTCAACTCTATGGGCTTAGACCTTAGTGCAAACATGGAGAGTACGGCTGATGTGAATGGTAATCTACACACGGATTACACCTTCAGGTTCTCTAAACGCTTCTGGGATAACCGTCTTCGTATCATCTTGGGAGGACGTGTCTCTACCGGTTCTACCTTCTCTGAGGAGAATGGAGCATACTTCGACAACTTCTCAATGGAGTATAGACTGAACCAAAAGGAGACGAAATACTTCAAACTTTACTATGAGCGTGAGGCTTATGACTGGCTGGAAGGCAACCTAAGTGAGTTTGGTGCGGGTATCCTATGGCGCCGTAAGCTGCGTCATTTCAAGGACATCTTCCGTTCAAAAGACGATGGTCCGCTCGTCATTCCACAACCAAAGAAGGAGCGAAAGGACTCGTTAATCAATTTTGTCAATGAGAAAAAGAAACAATAACCACCTTATCGGAATAGGGATGGCAGGGCTTGTGGTCCTGACATCCCTATTGTCTATTCTGTCAGGATGCAGCACTACCTCTGCTATTCCTGATGGTGAACAACTCTATACGGGCATGGAACCCACACAATATACGGACTATGAGCGCAACAAACACTTCTCTTCCGTGCAGGAAGAACTGGATGTTGTGTTGGCAACAAAGCCCAATGCCGCTCTGTTTGGTAGTCCGAGCCGTCGATCTCCATTCCCTGTAGGTCTCTGGATATGGAATGCTTTCTCTCCAGACACCACCCGTTTCTCTCAATGGTTGGTCAAAACGTTCGGCTCATCGCCCGTCTTGATGAGCTCTACCACCCCCGATCTGCGTGTCACTGTGGGTGAAAACCTCCTGAAGAAACGTGGATATTTCAAGGGAAAGATAAGCTATGAGCAGGTGCCACAGCGCAATCCGAAGAAGATGAAGCTGCAATACAGTGTCGACATGGGGCACCTTTGGACCCTTGACAGCATCCGTTATACCAATTTCCCACCTGCTAATGACTCGCTGATAAGGCGGAATCTTGATAAAGCGGTCATCCATCCCGGTGATCCTTTTGATGTTTCGACACTCGAACAGGAGCGAAAACGCATCACAGACCTCTTCCGTAACAACGGATATTACTATTATCAGAACAACTATGCCAGCTATCTGGCTGATACAATAAGCATGCATGGACAGGCAGACATGCGCCTGCAGATGGCTGATTCGGTCAATCCGCGTGCCTTACAACGGTGGTATATAGGGAAGGTAACGGTCAATCTGCGCCGACAGTTCATGGATTCACTCACACGTCAGAGTCGTTTCCGCGACCTTATGGTCAATTATAACGGCAAGAGGATGCCCTTGCGTATGCGAGCCATAGCCAATGACTTGAAGATGTGGCCAGGAACGCTCTACAATGCGGAGGCACAAGAGAAGAGCCAAAGGCAACTTAGCGCAAGCGGACTCTTCTCTTCTACGAGTCTGAACTTCACCCCTCGCGACTCTGCTGACACCTGTCACATGCTTGATGTGGCTATAGATTGTGTCTTCGACAAGCCTTATGACTTCTATGTTGAGGCTTACGGGAAGGGCAAAACAAGCGGACGATTCGGTCCGGAGGTCATCGTTGGTCTGACGAAACGCAATGCTTTGCGTGGCGGAGAGAAGTTCGACACACGTCTCCATGGCTCTTATGAGTGGGCATGGAACGATGATGACGACGGCAGAGACCGTCTTGGCGTGAACAATTATGAGTATGGTGCGGAGGCAAGTCTGCAGATTCCACGTCTTGTCAACCCCTTTGCCGTCCCTCCACGCAAGCGATGGGACCGTATACAACGAAAGATTGAAAGGGCAGAGGCACTGGGTATAACGTATAAACCGAAACCTCCACGCATCTATTACACCACACCTACGACGACACTGAAGGCTTCCGTCGACGTGCTGAACCGTGCTAAATACTTCAAACGGCATGTTGTCTCGGGCGAACTGACCTATCAGTGGCAGCCTAACGAGCGTAACAGTTACTCCTTCTCACCCCTTGTTCTTACCTATGAGTATATGCATAAGGTGACGGACCGTTACATTCATCTTGTTGACAGTATGCCTTATCTGGAGGTGTCTATGGCTGATCAGTTCATACCGAAGATGATGTTCCAGCACACTTTCATGAGTCCTGCATCCTATCGAAGCCCTGTGAAGGTGTGGACAACGGTCAGTGAAGCCTCCAATCTGCTCTCTGCTGGCTATGCCATAGCGGGTAGGAAATGGAGTGAAAAGGGCAAAGAGCTGTTCAAAAACCCCTTTGCACAGTTCGTAAAGGTGGAGACAAACGCCACGAAGGTGTGGGCATTGACGGAGAAAAGCAGTATTGCTCTCCACGGAAACATCGGTGCTTTGTGGGCATATGGCAACAGTCGGTTTGCTCCTTATACGGAACAATTCTTCGTAGGAGGTGCCAATAGCATCCGAGCCTTCAATGCCCGACAGATCGGTCCAGGGCGTTATCGGTCGTCAATGCGCCGCCGTTCGTATGTAGAACAGACGGGTGACATCAAGTTTCAGGTCAATCTTGAGTATCGACCCCACCTCATGGGCTCTCTCTATGGTGCCCTTTTCCTCGATGCAGGTAATGTGTGGACGATGCACCATGACCCCAATCGCCCTGGCGGTTACTTTAAAATAAAGAACGTAATGCGTGAGATGGCACTCGGAACGGGTGTCGGTCTGCGTTATGACCTTGGCTATTTCATGGTGCGTCTCGACTGGGGTTTCGGTCTGCATGTCCCTTATTCAACGGGCAGAAGTGGCTTCTATAACATCACTCGGTTCCGTGATGCGCAAGCCCTCCACCTTGCTATTGGATTGCCATTCTAAGGGAAAAGAGAGAAATAGGTGCCTCCCCAAGCCCAAAAGGGGTGCCTCCCCAAGCCCCTCCGAAGGAGGGGATGTGAGAGGAAACAGTGGGATATGGTGGCTCACTAAGCCATGAGGGGGTGCCTCCCCAAGCCCCTCCAGAGGAGGGGATGTGCCTGGCGGGATACGTATTTTCTATTGATTGTTAAAGAAGTCAGAGTAGTTAGAGGAAAAATTATGGGGAGTTAGAGTAATTGAAGGAGTAAAGGTCGTTAAGCCAAATGTGTTATTGGAAATGTCAAAGTGTGTCCCACTAATATTTTTTACCCCTATAACCACTTTAAATATATACCTTATAATATAAGACACATCTACTTAAACTACCATAAAGACCTATGTCCCCCACCTCAATCCACTGTATCCTATCTCACATCCCCTCCTTCGGAGGGGCTTGGGGAGGCCGCTTCTCTTTTCTTAGTTCCGCTCCTCTTTTGTCAATTTCTTTCCTTCTTACTTTTCAATCTACGCCCTTTTGCGTTCTAAAAGATGCCCTTTTGCAATGTAAAAGGGCATCTTTTGATGTGTAAAAGGGCATGTTTTACAATGCAAAAGGGCACCTTTTACGAGCCTCTTTGTAACCTATTGATACTGCGGAGGTTACAAAGTCGGTTTTTCACCATCATCATTCGTTTTGCCATCTATATGCCTTTGTTTTTTGTAAGGTTATTTCTTAGTGCTCTTTCCTGTGCCCTTCACGTCCCTACTCGCGGCTCCTTGCTGCGTTTTTTATAGAGTTCAGTGCTCCCGTTGTAAGCCCTTATCAGTCGTCCTCCTCGATGAAAAAAACAGTATATAGGTGTTGTTTTTCTAATCAGAAATACCTATCTTTGTCACATTATTATAGTTAATCAAAATAAAAAATACTACGATGAGGAAAAAGATCTTTACACGAGGTGTTACTTGAGACGGACAGTGGTGATATACGCATAGAACTGTTTAACGAGACGCCCAAACACCGTGATAACTTCCTACGACTGGTGCGCAGTGGAGCCTATGACGGTGTGTTGTTCCACCGTGTTATCAAGGATTTCATGATACAAACGGGTGACGTGGGGTCGAAGAATGCCAAGCCGGGGGAGGCAGTTGGCGATACGCCAGAGACCTATACCGTGCCGGCAGAGATATGTTTCCCGAAGCTTTTCCACCATCGTGGTGCACTGGGTGCAGCCCGTGAAGGCGATGATGTCAACCCGAAACGGGAGTCATCAGCCACACAATTCTATATTGTTTGGGGGGTATAAGTTCACCGATGGACAGCTCGACAAGGTGCAGCAACGGCTCAATGAGCGCACGGACAGCACTGTTCAGCTCACTCCAGAGGTGCGTGAAGCATATAAAACGGTGGGTGGAACGCCCCATCTTGACGGTCAATACACGGTCTTCGGACAGGTTATTCAGGGACTCGACATCGTCGATCTCATCCAGCGTCAGCCCGGTGACAAGAACGATCGTCCGTTGAATGACACCCGAATACGCAGAGCATTGGTAGTGAAATAAAGGAGAATGAAGCTTTTCCTTTAACTTCTTTAAACTTATTAACGCCATTGAAAATATATTAATTTACTATCTTTGCATATCTAAACAATAAATCCCAAATATGACAATCAATAAGAGATTAGCCGGCTGTTTGCTTGCTTTGATGTTCGGAACGGGTACAGGACTCGCTTCGGAAAGATATGTTTACTATGCTGTGAACGACTCTACTGATCAGCAGACAACGGCAGACAAGAATAAAAACAACACGGGAAAAGCCGACGGAAAGGATGCTAAAGGCAACGACAAAACGCCGTCTTACGAGCAATTAATTAAGAAAAAAGGAAGTGTTCAGGAAGGTCTTTTCACCGTAAGGCACATTGATGACAAGTGGTATTTTGAGGTTCCAGACTCCGTTCTGGGCCGTTATCTGCTTGCAGTGACACGCTTCACAGCCGTACCACAGAACTTCGGGAAGTTCGCAGGAGAGAAAGTTAATGAGCAAACGGTCTACTTTCAGCAGCGAGATAACAACACTTTACTGCTCAGGGCATACGTCCTTTCGCAGGTAGCCGACCCTAAAAGCAAGATCTCAAGGACGCTGACGGCATCCACAGCCGACCCTATCATCGCCGCTTTTAAGGTCATCGGACGCAACAAAGGGAAGCATACACAGATGGTGGAGGTCACTCCGCTCTTCGCAAAAGATAATAATGTGGTGAGTGTTTCTGCGTCGGATGCTAAGCAATTGAAGCTCGGAGGACTGCAGGCTGACCGTACTTTCATTGATACAATGAAGGTTTATCCCATCAATGTGGAGGTCGCTACGACCCGAACCTACGGCAGTTTGGAGGGCTCAGCACCTGCTTCTCGCACGGGATCAATGACCATCGGACTCAATACGAGCATCGTTCTGTTGCCGGAAACGCCTATGCAACGTCGCATTTGGGACCAACGTGTGGGCTATTTCACCAACAAATACACCATATTCAATGATGAACAGACGAAAACTGACCGTGAAGAGTTCATCTCAAGGTTCCGTTTAGAGCCGAAAGACAAGCGTGCTTACGCCAAAGGAAAGCTCACTGAACCAGTCAAACCCATTGTCTTCTACATTGATCCTGCCACACCAAAGAAGTGGGTTCCTTATCTTAAGCAAGGTATAGAAGACTGGAATGCAGCCTTTGAGACCGCTGGTTTCAAGCATGCAATACAAGCTCGTGACTGGCCAGACGACCCAAAGATGAGCGTGGATGATGCTCGTTTCAACGTACTTCGTTACCTTCCGGCAGAGATTGAGAATGCTTATGGACCGCGAATCGTCGACCCTCGCAGTGGAGAAATCATCGAAAGTCACATCTGTTGGTACCATAATGTGATGAATCTGTTGACAAAATGGTATCTGACACAGTGTGGACCGCTCGACAAAAGGGCACAAACGGTGCACATGGATGACAAACTTATGGGCGAACTTGTGCGCTTTGTGTCGAGTCATGAGGTGGGTCATACACTCGGATTGCGCCATAATATGGGTGCAAGTCACGCCACTCCCGTTGAGAAACTACGTGATAAGAAGTGGGTTGAGGAGCATGGTCACACGGCAAGTATCATGGATTACGCCCGATTCAACTATGTTGCGCAGCCAGAAGATGGTATTTCAGAGCGCGGACTGTTCCCTCGTGTGAACGATTATGACAAGTGGGCGATCCGTTGGGGCTATCAATACCGTCCGGAATTCAAGGATGAGAAGGACGAAAAGGAGCATTTGATGACCGAGACAACAGCCATTCTGGCTAAGAACCCACGTCTTTGGTTCGGTGGAGAGGGGAAGAATGAAGACCCACGTGCCCAGCGTGAGGATCTCGGAGACGACAATGTGAAGGCGAGTGATTATGGTATCAAGAACCTAAAGCGCATCATTGTGGCGTTACCGGCATGGACCAAGCAGCCCAATGACCAATATGAGGACCGTATGGAGATGTGGAAGAGCGTCGTAAGTCAGTTCAATCGCTATACAAACCACGTACTGAAGAATGTCGGTGGGCGTTATCTGAACAACATGCCGGGGCAGAAACCGTATGAAGTGGCACCTGCTCAGAAGGGTAGGGACGCCGTAGATTATCTCTCACGTCAGCTTTTCGATGCACCAGAGTGGCTCTATCCGACGACGATGACCGACATCTCGGGTACGGATGCGGTGGAAGCCATCAGCAATGAGCAGGCTCGTGTGCTGAAGGTGATGCTGAATCCTGCACTGATGGATAAGATTTACAAGGACCAAAGGGCACCGGGTGCTTATCAGTTCAAGGATTACTTGAATGATGTTTACCGCAGTGTCTGGAAGCCATTGACGGGTCTTTCGGAGGTGAAAGCACGTACACGCCGTATGCTGGAGCGCACTTATGTTGAGCAGTTGAATGCTATTCTCAACCCCGTGAAGGCTGAAAAGGCTGGTACTGCCGACCGTATTCAATCGTCGGATGTACTCCTTTATGCTGAACAGCAGCTTGATACGATTGAGAAATTCTGTAAAACGCAGGCTGCACACAGTACTGGTATCAACCTGATGCACTACAATGACCTGCTCCGACAGCTGAAACTCATCCGCGAAAGAAGAGTGACGGTGAAGTAAAGGGGTGTTTCATACAGCCTCTCCCCGGCCCTCTCCGAAGGGAGAGGGGGGTAATAAGCGAGATTCCCCGTTGTATTTGAGGAGACGGAATGAGGAAAAAGCAGCCTCTCCCCGGCCCTCTCCGAAGGGAGAGGGAGAACAATTAGCGAGATTCCCCAGTGTATTTAAAGAGGCATAACTGGGTGTTTAAGAGTTTTAGTAGACTGGCTTTGAGATAAAAAGTAAACAAGTTGTTTGCTATAAAATACTTGTTTACAAGTTAACAAGTAGATGGTTTGTATGCTATAAATACAGGTTTACGAGTTAACAAGTAGATGAATTGCAAGCAATAAAGACCTGTTTATAGTTTGGCAAGTAGATGAATTGCGTGCTATAAAATATAAGTTTATAAGCCTATATGTAGAGTGGTTATATATTATAATGTAGAGCGACTATATATTATAAGGTGTCATTTCGAGTTACGAACGTGTAATTTTGAGTTCCGACCATTGCACTTTTGGGTTGTATTCTTCATCCCGTTATATTCCCAACACACTGCTTTTCTCATCCCGCCAGGCACATCCCCTCCTTCGGAGGGGCTTGGGGAGGCAGTGTTTCTTCCTCCTTTTTTTATTCAATCTGCATGCGATTCTATGGCAGAAGATTATCATGTGCGAGCGGAAAGAATATGTTTATAAACGTTAAATAGTAGTATAAAGTAAGTGATAAAACCTTATAAAGTGTTATATTTGCAAACGATGGTGTCCAACTAACACCTCTTTTAGCCATTTAGGCACAGTAATTTACGCCTGATAACCAAGAACTTAGGAACCTAAAATATAATAATTAAAAACCTAAACCTAATGAGAAATTTTTACGAAAGAAAGCAGAAGCATCTGTATTTCTCGGTAGCCTTTGCCATGTCTGTGGCTTTGACGCCGACAAATGCCCATGCAGTAGGTAACGCTGGAGGCTTACCCGATGCCGCAACGCGCCAGATTGTGCAGCAAGACGGTAAGCATAAGGTGACAGGACGTGTCGTTGACGCATCAGGAGAACCCCTGATTGGTGCAACGGTCATGGTGGAAGGTACCAAGGATGGTGCCGTAACCGACATTGATGGTAACTTCACCATCAACGTTTCGTCGGCTGCAAAGCTCGTCATCTCCTATGTTGGATACACCTCACAGACTGTTTCCGTGGGCGATAAGACAAGCCTTGCCATCACGATGAAGGAGACTTCGAACACGATGAATGAGGTGGTTGTTACCGCTTTGGGTATCAAACGTGCTGAGAAGGCATTGAGTTACAACGTTCAGAAGGTGGGTGCTGACGAGCTGACACGCAACAAAGACGCCAACTTCGTTAACTCCCTGAACGGTAAGGTAGCAGGTGTTAACATCTCGAAGAGCGCCAGTGGTGTGGGAGGAGCAACCCGTGTCATCATGCGTGGAGCCAAGTCCATTGAGGGAGACAACAATGTTCTCTATGTCATCGACGGTATTCCAATCTTCAATTTCAGTGGTGGTACGGACAGTGGCATCATGGGTGAGGGTCGTGTTAGCAGTGAAGGCATAGCCGATCTCAACCCAGAAGACATCGAGAGCATCAACGTTCTTGCCGGACCTTCAGCCGCTGCACTCTACGGAAGCAACGCTGCTAACGGTGCAATCCTCATCACAACGAAGAAAGGAAAGGAAGGTCGGGTAGAGATTTCGTTCTCAAGTGCAGCCGATTTCAGTTCCCCTTTGCTCATGCCAGAGTTCCAAAACAAGTATGGAAACAAGCTTGGTTCCTACGAAAGTTGGGGTGAGAAGCTCGCAACACCAAGTTCTTACGATCCAAAGAAGGACTTCTTCCGCACAGGAACGAACTTTATCAATGCCCTGACAGTCAATACTGGTAACGAGTTTAACCAGACTTTCGCTTCCGTTGCAGCCACCAATTCACGTGGTATCGTACCGAACAACACGTATGACCGTTACAATTTCACCATCCGTAACACCTCACGTATGTTCAAGAACAGGGTACAACTCGACCTCGGAGCATCCTATATCAAGCAGAAAGACAATAACATGGTGTCGCAGGGAGAGTACTGGAACCCTATCGTTGCAGCCTATCTCTTCCCACGTGGAGAGTCGTTTGATGCCATCAAGACCTTCGAACGCTATGACAACGTGCGCAATTTCCCAACCCAGTATTGGCCTATCATGGACAGCAGGTTCGCCAATCAGAACCCATACTGGACCGCTTATCGCAACCTTGCACCTGATGATAAGGACCGTTTCATGTTCAATGCCGGTCTGACTTATAACATCTTCGACTGGTTAAGTGTGGCAGGTCGTATCCGTTTGGACAAGACTTTCATGACAAGTGAGCGTAAGATATATGCTTCATCATTTGATTATTTCGCCAAATCGAACGGTGCTTACGACTATTATGACTATAAAGAGCATCAGACTTACATTGATGCTATAGCCAATATCAATAAGCATTTCGGTAAGATCAGCCTTGCTGCCAACGTTGGTTACAGCTATTCTGACTACGCATCCCTCACCCGTGGCTACGGTGGTAACCTCATCTTGGTGCCTAATAAGTTCTCTCTGAACAACATCGCACCGACCGATGGCAAGATACGTGAGGACGGTGGAGCCTCTAAGGTACGCAATGTTGCTGCCTTCGCAAGTGCTGAAATTGGTTATAAGAGCATGCTTTACCTCACGTTGACAGGTAGAAACGACTGGAACTCACGCCTTGTCAACTCGTCAGAGGAATCCTTCTTCTATCCTTCAATAGGTATGTCAGCCATCGTTTCAGAGATGACAAAGCTGCCATCCTTCATCTCTTACCTGAAGGTTCGTGGTTCTTACACTGAGGTAGGTTCGCCTGTCTCACGCTCAGGTATGACCCCTGGCACCATCACCACACCTATCGTGGGTGGTAGTTTGAAGTCAACTGACATCTATCCTTTCACTGATTACAAGGCAGAACGTACGAAATCGTATGAATTCGGACTGACAGCACGCTTCTGGAAGAAGCTCTCTTTCGACTTCACATGGTATAAATCAAACACCTTTAATCAGACTTTCATCGGCGAATTGCCTGAGAGTTCAGGTTATAAAGCCGTCTATCTGCAGGCTGGTAACGTGGAGAACCGAGGCATAGAGATGTCACTTGGATATACAGAAAACTTCGGTAGAGTGCAGTGGAACTCATCATTGGTATACTCAAAGAACGTCAACGAGATCAAAGAAATGGTGAAAGACTATCATCATCCATTGAGTCCTAAGCCCATAAACATCCCTGAAGTGTCGAAAGACAATGGTCGAGTGTTGCTGAAAGTGGGTGGAACGATCAATGATATCTATGCTCGTAAGGTGCTCGCAAAGGACAATCAGGGCTTCGTTAACGTCAGTCCGTCTGGCGGAATGAGCCTCGAGACCGTTGAACCTATCTACCTTGGTAAGACAACACCAGACTTTACGATGGGTTGGAACAATACTTTCACGTATAAGAACTTCGGACTTAGCTTCCTTGTTAATGCTCGTTTCGGTGGCGTTGTCACCTCATCAACACAGGCATTGCTCGATCGTTTCGGTGTCTCAAAGGCGTCAGCTGATGCACGAGATGCAGGGGGTGTGATGCTACCTAACCAAGGATTGTATGATGCAAAGAAGTATTATACACTCGTGGCAACAGGAGAAAACGACCTCGCAGGCTATTATACATATAGCGCAACGAACATTCGTATACAGGAATTCACGCTGAGTTATAAGTTCAACTCACGTTGGTTCAATAACATTGTCAAGGACTTAACCCTCTCATTCGTGGCTACTAACCCATGGATGATATACTGTAAGGCACCTTTCGACCCAGAGCTTACGGCGTCAACAGGTACCTATGGACAAGGCAATGACTATTTCATGCAGCCCAGTTTGAGGAGTTATGGTTTCAATATTAAATTCAAATTCTAATAGAATGATGACAACAAAAGCATATAAACACAAGCTATCTAAATATATAATAGCTGTCCTGGCACTCTCTTCCCTCACTGCTTGCGACTTCGAAAAGGTCAATACGAACGAATTCGAACTGCTTCCTGAGGAAGGAATGATGGACGGAATCACCATTGGTGGACCTATAACGGCAATGGAAGAGTGTGTGTTCCCCGTCGGAACACAGGCAGATGGCACGTCAGTAGTGAACAGATACCAGACTGCTTACAACCTTGCAGCCGACTGTTGGAGTGGTTATTTCGGGCAAAACAACAACTGGGGCGGTCCGAATAACCTCAATTACTTCCTCAAAGATGGGTGGGTGGCATCGTCATATACCGAGGCTTACTCAACAGTTGTGCCTCTCTGGCAGGATTTAAAGGGTAAAACGGAGACGAAATTCCCTGAAGCTTTTGCCTTGGCACAGATACTTAAGATATCAGCTTGGCACAAAGCAACGGATATGTTTGGCCCTATTCCTTATAAAGAGGCAGGAAAAGGACTCATAACAGTGCCTTATGACAGTCAGGAAGAGGTGTATAAAGCGATGTTCAAGGAGCTTTCTGATGCCGTAGATGTACTGACAAGATATGCCGATAATGGTACTACTTCCCTCTTACCAAAGGCAGATGCCGTTTACGGAGGTGATGTTAGGAAGTGGGTTGTCTATGCTAATTCATTGATGTTGCGCCTTGCTATGCGTGTCTACTATGCTGATGCAGCGCTCTCACGTCAGTATGCTATGCAGGCAATCAACCATCCTTACGGTGTGATGAAGGCCAAAGAGGATGAGGCAAAGATGGAGAAAGGAGCCGGATTGGTATTCAAAAACAACTTTGATGACCTCATTAATCAGTACAATGAGTGCCGTATGGGCTCTTCAATGTTGGCTTATCTGGGCGGATATCAGGACCCTCGACTGGCAAAATACTTCCATACGAGTTCGCTTTCACAAGCTATGACAGTCGGAACGATGGGCAAATACATGGCAATACCTACTGGTCATGATGTCAATTCGAACGAAACGTTCAAGAATACATCACGTCCTGCCATCTCAAATACGACCCCAACCTACTGGATGCGTGCTTCTGAGGTTTACTTCCTCTTGTCTGAAGCAGCCTTACATGGCTTCCCTGTTGGGCAATCTGCCGAAGATCTATATAAGAAAGGTATAGAAATGTCATTCGAAGAGAATGGTATTCCAACCTCAGAGGTCACCGCTTACCTGCAATCAGGGCTGCAACCAGCTGCTTATAACATGTCAGTTGCCAATCCAAGTGTCAACGTTAGCGTCCCAGCAGTGACCCAAGCAACGACAGAATGGACTGGAACGGACGAGGAAAAGCTTGAGAAGATCATGATACAGAAGTGGATTGCCCTCTTCCCTAACGGTCAAGAGGCATGGACAGAGTATCGTCGTACGGGCTATCCTAAGCTCCATAGCGCAATAACCAACTACAGTAATGGTGAGGTTGACAGTGAGATTGGTATCCGAAGGATGCGTTATCCGACAAATAAATCAACCTCTGCAGAGGACATTGCCAACCTTGAGAGTGCGCGACAGATGCTACGTGGCGGTCAGGATAAGGCTGGAACACGTCTGTGGTGGGACAATAAGAATCATTAATCTATAAAGGAAAAAGAAATGAAAGGCTTTAAATATATTAGTTTGTTGCTGCTTCTGATGACGGGATTCATCGTCTGTGGATGTAGCAATACGGCTGACATTGAGAACAAACCGTATGACCATATCGGTGGATACAACACAATGAACAATGCCGAGAGTGAGAAGTATTATGCTGAACTGCGTGCTTATAAGCAGCAGGCTGTCAACTATGGGCGTCCGGTAGCCTTCGGTTGGTATTCCAACTGGTCACCAGCCGGCACGTACAGAAGAGGATATCTCACCTCAATGCCCGACAGTATGGACATCGTTTCCATGTGGAGTGGGGCGCCAAACCGCTTTACTATCACGCCAGAGCAGAAGGCTGACAAGGAGTTTGTGCAGAAAGTGAAGGGTACAAAGCTGTTGGAAGTGACGCTCTTGTCCTACATTGGCAAAGGCAGAACACCTGATTCAGTATATGCAAAGGTAGAGAAACAGGCTGAAGAGGAAGGCTGGGCAACCGATAAAGCACGTGTTGAAGAGGCTAAGAAGCTGGCTCGTTGGAAGTTCTGGGGCTTCGATGGCGTCATTGGTTCCGATAATCACAAGGAGGCTTTGGCTCGTTTTGCAAAGGCATTGTGCGACTCTCTCGTTGCCAATGACTGGGATGGATATGACATTGACTGGGAGATTGGCAGCGGTGTGTTCGATATGGACGGTACGTTAAGCACCAATGAGCAACTCGTTTACTTGGTAAAAGAAATGAATAAATACATTGGTCCGAAGAGCGATCCAGAGCATAAGGGACACCGACTGATCTGTATCGACGGTCATTTCTGGGCACTTACTGAGGCGTTGGACGGCTATGTTGACTATTGGATTGACCAGTCATACGGGCGTATAACGAACTTTGATAACTTCGGAATAGACCCGAAAAGCATCATCACAACCGATAACTTTGAGGCTTCATTCAAGACTGGTGGCGTGCTGTTAAGGCAGGCTGCAAGCATGCCATCAACGGGTTATAAGGGTGGAGTAGGCGCATATCGTTTCGATAACGACTATGACAACACACCTAACTATAAGTGGATGCGACAGGCTATACAGATTAATCAGAAGGTGTTTAAGGAGAGAATGGGGCAGACAACACAACCTCAGAACCCTTAATCCGACATAATTTTAAAACAGAATATGAAGATGAAAAAGCATATTTTAAAACATATTGCAGTGGCAATCGCCGCATGCTGTGTGGTGAGTTGCCAAGACAGTGAGAGCGATTTGCTGAAGCAGAAGGTTTATTTTGATAACAATCTGCAGAGCGTTTCCATGCCTGACACGGGCACTTCAGCGGAGGTTGACATCACATCGCGCCTCTCCAACAAGCAGAACGCTGCTGTTGAGGTGTCCTATACCTTGGCGGATACGACTTTGGTAGCGGCATATAACAGTCGGTATGGTACGAATTACGTTCCTTTTAAACCGGAGAATGCTGCCTTCAGCAAGGCTGCTTCAACCATTGAGGCTGGTCAGGTCTATGCTGAGAAGGTGTCACTGACCCTCAATAACCTCGACCAGTTGCAGGAGGGTAAGACCTATATGCTGCCCATTCAGCTGCATTCCGGCTCAGTGCCAGCCATCAGTGGCGAGAATGTGATGTATGTTGTCCTTGCCAAACCCATCAAGATTGCCAAGGCAGCAAACTTCTATTCAAGTTACATCTCCGTGAAGTTCCCTACTGGAACACACTTCAAGTCGTTCACTTATGAGGCTCTGATCAACTCAATATGGTGGGGTAGCAACAACACCATCATGGGAACTGAAGGCGTAATGATACTCCGTGTCGGTGATACTGGCGGTGGTATACCATCTGGAATACTGCAAGCTGCGGGCAGACAACACTATGAAGCACCCGAGAAGCTGCAGACCAACAAGTGGTATCACGTGGCTCTGACCTTTGATCAGGCTACGGGTAAGACGGTGATGTACCTCAATGGCGTGAAATGGGCTGAGTCTGCATGGAACATTCCGGGCTTTGATCCGAACTCCGACATTGGTTTCAACATCGGTAAACTGGCTGGTTTCCCATGGGGCGAACGTCCTTTCTATGGTTACATGAGCGAGGTTCGCGTGTGGAGCGTGGCTCGTACGGAGAACCAGATCAAGCAGAACATGCTGGGCGTTGACCCTAAGTCGGATGGGCTGGAGCTCTATTTCAAGATGAATGGTTCGGAGAAGATGGAGAACGGCAAGATAAAAGACGCTGCGAAGGGCATCGAATGTCCGATGAGCAACATACAGATTGATGACCTCTCACAGCCTCTCACCGCAAAGGATCTGCAATAATCATCAGTGCTGTAGTGCCTTCCTGCCACCGCACATAACGCCATTGGCGAAGGCACCTACAGTGTTTCAATAACCATAAAAAGCCAGACTGCACCTGCAAGTCTGGCTTTTCTTGTTTACCTTTTTATCCTTTTCCCTTTCAAATACCCCCTTTTCTCTCTTTCTTTTTATCCTTTTTTCTTTTCAAATGCACCTTTTACTCTTTCCCTTTCTTATCCTTTTCCTTTTCAATTCACCCTTTTTTTTAGTTTTACCCTTTCCCCCTTTGTTCTTTCGCCTTTGCCCCTTCTTTGTCAATTTATTTCCCTTCTGCTTTTCAATCTACGCCCTTTTGCATTCTAAAAGACGCCCTTTTGCAATGTAAAAGGGCATCTTTTGACGTGTAAAAGGGCGTCTTTTACAACGCAAAAGGGTACCTTTTACGAGCCTCTTTGTAACCTCTTGATACAGCGGAGGTTACAAACCCCGTTTTTCACCATTATCCTTCGTTTTGCCATCAACACCCTTTTATTTTTTGTAAGGTTATTTCTTATTCCTCACATCACCCTCCCATCCTGTTTATCCCATCCTTCCCCCGCCCTCCTCCTGTTGTCATCCGCCCCATTCCCCTCACCCCATTCCCGCTTTCGTGAGCATGAATACATAACCGTATCACCCATAAGAAGCACCTCAAACGATATGCCCCACCGTTTTAAAGTTTGTTTTGTAAATGTGATCTTTTATGATCATAAAACTTAAACAATGATCCTTTCTTTGGCGTTGTCTCACCTTTTGATGACCTTTAAACTGATGATTTTCAGAATAAAAAGCTACGGAATACCATATGTTTTACGTACATTTGCACTGTAAATACTATTTAAATGACTTAAAACAGACAAGAGACGGCATTCTATGACAAAGAAATATACACAGGCAGACCAAGTGGTTGATGCTATGAGAAAGCATGGAGGATATTCAACTTTAGGTAACCTTTACCATATAATAGACACTTCTCATTGGGCAACAAAGACCCCACAGGAGTCTATTCGCCGAATAGTTCAAAACTCACCAAAGATCTTTAGGGTGCAACCAGGGCTGTGGGCGTTAGAAGAATGTCGTGAGATTGTTTTGTCAAAGTTTGATTTAAAGGATAAAACAAGTAAAGGTTCTGAAGTCTTTACACATGGTTATTATCAGGGAATCATCACAGAGATAGGACGAATGAAGCACTTTGAGACTTATATTCCTGCACAAGATAAGAATCGTTTGTTTCTTGAAAAGCCCTTAAAAGATGTGTGTGACACAAATAAGATACCTCCTTTTTCATATCCAAAGCTAACGATGCGTGCCCGTACAGTTGATGCAATATGGTTCAATAAGCGTGGTATGCCCGATAGTATGTTTGAGGTAGAGCACTCTACGGATATGCAAAATTCATTTCTAAAGTTCTGTGATTTACAGGACTTCAATACCCGTTTTATCATTGTAGCATCCGAAAACAGACATGCACAGTTTGAGAAAGTCAGGGAACATTCAGCCTTTGACAATGTGCGTAATCGTATATTCTTCCATTCTTATGAAGATATTGCGAAACAATATGATGTGCTTTGTCTGCAGACCTCGCGTAAAGGATGGATTTAAAGAGAATTGATCTTTTATGATCACAAAACTTAAACAATGATCTAATGCCCTTTTTGTATTTTCTTTTATGGAACTTTGCATTCAGAAATGATGTGCAAAGTGAAGTTACAGGATAAATTAAATGAGGTGTTTACAGTGGAGAAAGACGACTTTCTCCTTGCCCATGGCGATTGTTTCAAGCTGCTTCGTGAGTTTGATTTTAAGTTTGATATGATCTTTGCTGACCCTCCTTACTTCCTCTCCAATGGTGGTATTTCGTTGCAGAGTGGGCATGTAGTGTGTGTGGATAAAGGGTCATGGGACAAGGGAAAGAGCCCCGAAGAGCTGATGACTTTCAACCGTGAGTGGCTCAGACTGTGCCGTGATAAGCTGAAAGATAACGGTACGATATGGATCAGTGGGACGTATCATAACATTTTCTCCGTGGCTAACTGCCTGACGGAACTGGGCTATAAGATACTGAATGTCATCACTTGGCAGAAGACAAACCCACCGTGTAACATCTCTTGTAGGTTCTTTACCTATTCAACAGAGTTTATAATCTGGGCTCGGAAGCTGCCACGTGTGCCGCATAAGTTCAATTATCGACTGATGAAACATCTCAATGGCGACAAGCAAATGACGGATGTGTGGCGGTTACCTGCCATCGGACGATGGGAAAAGTCGCAAGGAAAACACCCTACACAGAAGCCTTTGAGTGTGCTGACCCGTATCATTCTTGCTTCCACTGACCCCGGTGACTGGGTTCTCGACCCCTTTAGTGGCTCCAGTACTACGGGTATTGCAGCCAATCTCTGTGGTCGTCGTTTTGCCGGAATAGAGCAGGAAGAGGAGTTTTGCAGGATGTCACGGGGTAGGAGAGAGGAACTTGAACTGTTGAGTAGACGTGATGATCTGGCTCACCATATTGCTGATCTCCGCCTGTTGGAGCATGAGTCGACAACGGTTGCTGCACCTCTCCTGGATGGTTCTTTACCCTTCTGATGGCTCAGTGGTCACAACCGCATTGTCGTAAGTGCGTCTTTTTTATGATGAAGGCAGGTGCGTTGACGGGTAAGGGGTTGAGATGAAGCCAGTGAGAAGAATCACTTTTGCTGTCATTTCTGTCATCTTTCGTAGTCCTATAACCCATTATACATGAGGAGATTACGTGAAATGTTAAAAGTGACAGCAAACTAATTTAAAACTAATATAGGGGAAAAAGAGTAATTTTTCCCTATCGTTTAAATCCCGAAAACACATTCGTTCCCTAAGAATTTATTGTCCTGAAAGGACACTGTGCAGCCTTTCTTCTTGCTTCATCTGTGCATCTTACCTCTCTGCTGAGCGTGTTATGGCGGGTAATGAATCCCTTTCCGTTTAGTCTTCTCTCCCTTTAAGACGCGTGAAGGTGGGCTTTTTTAGAGAGAAAGCATGGTTGAAAGGATGCGACGAAGTTATCCGTGGATTCACTTTGGGGCAACGAAAACGGCATAAGAAACAGTTAAAAACCATAAAGTAAGCTGCATATTACTTGCTTATAAACCAAGTTTCACCTATCTTTGCACCGTAAAAATAGATATAAACATATACGGATATGGTAGATCTTAGACAAAAACAGCAGGGAGATAGCCAAAAGAGCAAGAATGACTTTGTACTGTCAGACGTCTCTAAGGAGGAACTTCTGAGGAGAAGAATACCCGTATATGACTATATTTTGTAAGTAGGATACCCTCCCTTTTGATGATGGAGTGATACTTCAACGAGCACCCAACATTGGTCACGGACATTGAGAATTTCTTCAAAAGGCAATACCATTATTTCAGTTAAAGCATGAATTCAGACCTTAAAAAGACTGAATGGAGCTGAAGTTTTTGTGATTAACCTACAATAAAAAACTATTTATATACGTTTTAAATGCCGTATATACAACCCATCTTGGGCTTCTCAAGGTGAAGAATTTTGAATTATGATAGAATACATCAAGGGTGAACTCACCGAACTTACACCTGCTTTGGCTGTTGTTGAAGCACATGGCGTGGGTTATGCGTTGAGCATTTCACTTAATACTTATAGTGCTATACAAGGTAAAACGGCTGTGAAACTCTTTGTGCATGAGGCAATTATGACGGGAGGACGTGACGATAGCTACACGCTTTACGGCTTTGCAACGAAGCAGGAACGCTCACTTTATCAGTTGTTGATTACCGTTTCGGGTGTAGGAGCAAACACTGCACGTATGATTCTCTCGTCATTGACGCCTGCCGAACTGTGCAATGTCATTGCAAACGGTGACGAAAAGATGCTGAAAACAGTGAAAGGCATCGGACTTCGTACGGCACAGCGCATCATTGTCGACCTCAAAGACAAGATCATGCAGAGCGGAATAGCTGACGAACTACATGTAAGTAGTCAGCCAGGGACGCCTGCTGTTGATGCAGGAATCAAGGATGAAGCCGTCAGTGCATTGACAATGTTAGGCTTTTCTCCTGCTCCTTCGGCAAAGGTTGTGGTCAGTATTCTGACAGAACAGCCCGATCTTCCTGTTGAACAGGTTGTAAAGATGGCTCTGAAGATGATTAAGTAAAGTGTGATTCGCAATCGCTTTTGAAAAGATACCATTACATATTCCTCCTTCTTGTCGTCCTCCTTGGCAGCGTTTGTCTGTTGAGCTGGGGACGTGAAGCCTTTGGTGTCGCTTCAATAGAGAAGATTCTGACCACTATCGCACCGCCAGACACGGTGAAAAAGGCGAAGAAAATAGACGTGGAGATTGACGATGAGAAGATCCCAGACTCCCTTTTACACCCGCGATGGAAGGTGCAACGCACCTCACCAGTCACCTATGACGACCTGAAAGAGAACTCCACCGACCTCAGTCGTCCGGAGAACATGCGGCAGACCGTGGAATATAACGATACACTCGACCGATACATCATTGGCAATAAGATTGGGAACACCTACGTGACAGCCCCTATCATGATGACACCAGAGGAGTATCGGAAGTGGAGTGAGAAGCGAAGTTTCTCCGATTATTACCGCTCTAAGAACCAGGAAATACTCCAAAAGAAAGGCAAAGAGAAGTTTGATTTCACCGATATGCACTTCTCTTTGGGGCCGGCAGAGAAGATTTTCGGTCCCGGTGGTGTACGTATCAAGACACAGGGAACGGCAGAACTGAAGTTTGGAGGAAACATAAAGAACATCGATAATCCCTCATTACCCATTCGAAACCGCCGTACTACGGCAATGGACTTCGATGAAAAGATCAACTTAAACGTCAATGGTAAGGTGGGAGATAAGGTGAATATGAACCTCAACTACAACACTGACGCCACGTTTGACTTTGATACTCAGAACTTCAAGTTGAAGTATGAAGGGAAAGAAGACGAGATCATCAAACTCGTTGAAGGTGGTAACGTGTCCTTCCCATCCAATAACTCGCTTGTTCAGGGAGCCACATCCCTCTTCGGTATACGTACCGATATGCAGTTCGGAAAGCTGAAACTGCAGACCGTTCTGTCGCAGAAGAAGAGCTCAAACAAAAGCGTTAGCTCACGAGGAGGTAAGCAACTCACTCCTTTTGAGATTGATGCTACGGAGTATGAGGACAACCGTCACTTCTTCCTTTCGCAGTATTTCCGTAACAACTACGATGCTGCGATGAAGACTTTACCCAACCTTACCACGGGAATAACCATCAACCGTGTGGAGATATGGGTTACTAACAAGACGGGAACGACCAGTAACACCCGTAATATCGTTGCTTTGACCGACTTAGGTGAGAACACAAAGGTCAGTCGTACCGACCTTTGGGGTGCCGGAACAGGCCCTGTTCCTGCCAACAATGCCAACACCGAGTATGCCACCATCGCACAAGGCTATCCCGCAGCACGTAACATTGACCAGGTGACGAGCATCCTTGACGGTGCAGGACTGGTGGGTGGAAACGACTATGAGAAGCTTGCCAATGCCCGATTGCTCAGCAGTTCGGAGTATACTGTCAATAGTGCGCTGGGTTATATATCACTTCGTAGTGGACTACAGACCGACCAAGTGCTGGCAGTAGCCTATGAATACACCTATGGAGGAGTAACTTATCAGGTGGGAGAGTTCGCCAGTGACCGTACAGATATCAATGAAGCACTCTTCGTTAAGTCACTGAAGAACACCAGTAATAACCCGAAACAGGGCAACTGGGACCTGATGATGAAGAACGTCTACTACCTTTCGACAAACATTGAACGTGATAAATTCCGCTTAGACGTCAAGTATCAGAGTGATACCACAGGTGTTTATCTCTCTTATATACCCGAACCACAAGTGAAAAGTCAGCCTATCATCCGCCTTCTTGGTGCTGACCGCTTGGATAATAACAATAATCCGCATGCCAATGGATACTTCGATTACGTGGAAGGATACACCGTTGACAACGGAAGAGTGTTCTTCCCGCTGGCTGAACCCTTTGGTGAAGGACTCCGAAAGGCACTCCTTGCGAAAGGTGTAGCAGCTAATATCGCCAATAAATACGTCTTCTCCGAGCTCTACGACTCCACAAAAACCATTGCAAAACAGATTGCAGAGAAAGATAAATACATGCTTGTTGGACAGTATCGGGGTACGGCTGCCAACGTCATCTCACTCGGTGCATATAACGTTCCACAAGGTTCGGTGGTCGTAACAGCCGGTGGTGTCACGCTGACAGAGGGTTCTGATTACAGCGTTGACTACAGTGCTGGAGAGGTAACGATACTGAATCAGAGCATCATTGATGCCGGAACAGCTGTCAACGTATCGCTGGAAAGCCAGAGCAGTTACCAACAAGAGCGCAAGACAATGCTTGGTTTGAACTGGGAATATGACTTCTCCAAAGACTTCCAGATTGGTGGTACGTTCATGCATCTGTCTGAACAACCACTGACAACGAAGGTGAATATGGGTGCAGAACCACTCAATAACACCATCTGGGGACTGAATATCAACTGGAAAAAGGAAAGCCAATGGCTGACGAATATGCTGAATAAGATTCCATTCTTGCATGTTACACAGCCTTCTTACATAACGTTCTCGGCAGAATTTGCCCAGCTTATTGCCGGACAAAGCAAGGGAACACAGAACAATGCTTCGTATCTGGATGACTTCGAGGGGACAAAGAACACCATCGACGTGAGTCAACCGAAGTCGTGGGTCATCTCAAGTGTACCGTCAGACTTCCCTGAATCAACGGATAAGACAAGCCTTCGCAGTGGCTTTAACCGCAGTCTTCTGGCATGGTATAACATCGATCCGTTGTTCACACGCCGTAGTAGCTCACTCACACCGGGGCATATCAAGAGCGACCTTGAGCAACTTTCGAACCATTATGTGCGTGAAGTGCCTGTCAGAGAGCTCTTCCCGAACCGTGACCTGAACTATACTGGCTCCATATCAACGCTGAATGTACTCAATCTTGCGTACTATCCAACGGAGAGAGGACCCTATAACTTCAATCCAAACATCGATGCAAACGGTAGACTTACTAACCCAAGAGGTACTTGGGGAGGTATGATGCGCAAGCTCGATACCAATGATTTCCAGGCAGCTAACATCGAATACATTGAGTTTTGGATGTTAGATCCCTTCATTTATTCGAACCTTCAGCCCGACGCAAGCCACTATGGCGGTGATTTCTACATCGATTTAGGTGAGGTTTCAGAGGATATTCTTAAGGATGGGAAGAAGTTTTACGAGAGCGGAATGCCTGTTGACGGTAGCTCTTCATGGACAACGACGCAGTGGGGACGCATTCCTACACAGTCAACCATCACCTATGCCTTCGCAACATCAAAGGGAAGCAGAGCCAAACAGGACATAGGTCTGGACGGATTGACGAATGAAGAGGAGCAACAGTTCGCTTCTTATCAGAACTTTCTCACTGCTGCAAGAGCCAGAACGAACCAAGCTGTGTTCGATTCTATATGGGCTGACCCTTCAAATGATGACTATCATTACTTCCGTGGGTCGGATTGGGATGCAAAGAAGGCATCCATCTTGGAGCGTTATAAGCGTATCAACAACCCACAAGGCAACTCTCCTGACAACGATAACAACAACGAACGATACGATACTTCCTATAAAACGACACCTGATGTGGAGGATATCAACCAGGATTATACGCTGAATGAGTATGAGAAATACTATCAATATCATATCAGTATCCGACCACAGGACCTCGTCGTGGGTAGGAACTTCATCGTGGATAAGCGTACAGCATCTGCCCCACTACGCAAAGGTGGGTCCGAAACAGTGACCTGGTACCAGTTCAGAATCCCATTGGAGGAGTTCCAAAAGCGTGTGGGTAACATCAGCGACTTCACCAGTATACGTTTCATGCGTATGTTCCTGACGGACTTTGAGAAGCCTGTTGTACTGCGTTTTGGTACGTTCGACCTCGTAAGTGGTAAGTGGAGACAGTATTCACAGAACCTTACCAACGCTGCATCTACCTCTGGAACGATGGCAGTAAGCGCCGTTAGCATTGAGGAAAACAACAATAAAGTACCTGTGAATTATACCCTTCCTCCAGGCATAGACCGTGGACAGGACCCAAGTCAGCCACAGCTTGTTCAGCAAAACGAGCAGGCTTTGTCTATGTCAGTGAGCAATCTCGGTACTGGAGAGTCGAAGGCTGTATATAAAAACACAACCCTTGACCTGCGCCAATACAAACGTCTGCAGATGTTTGTACATGCCAATGCCTTCGAACAGAACACCACTAACCTTACTGATAACCAGCTGGCAGTGTTCGTTCGGTTGGGTTCCGACTATAAAAACAACTACTATGAGTATGAGATACCTCTGAAACTAACCCCTGCAGGATGGTATGATACCTACACAGCAGAGGGCTGTAAGGCTGTATGGCCAGAGGAAAACATGATGGATATACCCTTGCAGCTGCTCACATCGGTGAAGAAACAACGCAACCAAGCACGTGGAGCAGGTACTGCAAGTTACAATCGTCCGTTCTCAATATACGACGCTGAGCACCCAGCCAACCGTGTTACGATCATGGGTAACCCAACGTTGGGAGAGGTGAAGACGATGATCATCGGTGTTCGAAACCTCGCAAGCAGTCAGAAAAGTGGTGAGGTATGGGTGAACGAATTGCGCTTGTTAGAGTTCAACAACGAAGGTGGATGGGCTGCACGTGGGCAGTTGAACCTCCAGTTGTCCGACTTTGGTACCGTGGACATCAATGCCAGCCACAGTACGGATGGCTTTGGTGGATTGGAACAAGGCGTCAATGAGCGGCAACAAGAGACCAAAACGGACGTCTCAGTTACCACAAGCCTTGAGTTAGGTAAGTTCTTCCCAGACAAAGCAAAGGTCTCTGCACCTTTATATTATAGTGTTACGAAGAGCGAAAGCCGTCCTAAGTATAACCCACTCGACACAGATATGGAGCTGAAAGATGCCTTGGAAGGTGCTGCCAACCGACAGGAACGCGACTCCATAGAGTCCATTGCGGTGACAAAACGCCTGACAACGAACTTCTCTTTGTCTAATGTACGTGTCGGAATACAAACGACGAGCCATCCAATGCCGTACGATCCTGCCAACTTCTCCTTCTCTTACAGTCATTCACACTCACATACTACGGGTGAGACAACGGTCTATGAGAACGAAGACAACTGGCGTGGAGCCGTCAACTATACGTGGACTCCAGTGTATAAGACATGGGAACCGTTCCGAAAAATCATCAAAGGGAAGTCAAGATGGTTTGATATCCTTAAGAACTTCGGGCTCAACTGGTTGCCACAGAACATCACTTTCAATACGGAGATGGTCCGAAACTACTACGAACTACAGGAACGTGACATGGAAGCAACGGTCAATAACATGCTGCCTCTGACCTTTAACTCACAATTCCTGTGGAATCGTGACTTCGCTTTGCGGTGGGATCTGACACGAAACCTGCACATGAACTTCCAGAGTGCTACCCATGCGGAGATTGAAGAGCCGTATACACCTGTCAATAAGGACCTCTATCCAGACCGATATACGGCGTGGAAAGACTCTGTTTGGACAAGTATCAAGCACTTCGGAACGCCACTTGACTATCAACAGAACTTCACCCTTTCTTATCAGTTACCACTCAATCTCATTCCAGCCTTCGACTGGGTGAATGCTGATGCCACCTATACTGCGGCATACACGTGGGTACGTGGAACGGACTTGGAGGATGGTACGTCACTCGGAAATACGATTACGAGCAACCGAATGCTCAATATCAACGGGTCATTCAACTTCGAGAGACTCTATAATCACGTTCCTTTCCTTAAGAAAACCAACGAGCGTTTCAACCGCACAAAGCCTCGTCTACAGCCGAAGAAGCCAATGACACCAGAGGAAAAGAAGAAGAAAGAGAAGGAAAAGAAGGAGGAACAGGACAATAAGAAGAAGGAACTGCCGAAGAATAAGCGGAGCTTTGAACAGGAGATAACCATCAATGCCGACTCTGCCGTTGTCATCTCACATGGTAAACACACCAAACGACTCATGGTATCTGCCAAGGATGCAACAGGAAAGAGTATACAGATAAAGTGGAAGAAGATGGGCGATAACCAGGTGAAGGTCTATAACAAGGCTGACTCTGCCGTACGTATGAAGCTCACCGTGACACCGAAGGAGCCACTCGAGAACAAGGGATGGTACAAGACGGCACAGTGTGTTGCACGTGCATTGATGATGGTTCGTAATGCAAGTGTCTCTTATCGGAACCAGTATGCCATGGCTTTGCCGGGCTTTATGCCTACTGTCGGGAAGGCGTTCGGGCAGAGAAGAGGAGCGGGAGCCATGTCTCCGGGACTCGATTTCGCCTTTGGTCTCATTGATGATGACTACATTGGCAAGGCTCGTAACAATAATTGGCTACTTGTTAATGACAGTGTTGCGACGCCAGCAACGACCAATAAGACCGAAGATCTGCAGTTGCGCGTTACGTTAGAGCCTTTCAGAGACTTCAAGATTGACCTTACTGCCAGTCGGACAGAGACCACCTCACGCAGCATTCAGTATATGTATGCTGGCAATCCTACCACACAAAGCGGTACGCTGACCATGACAACGCTCTCTCTGGGTACGGCTTTCGAGAGTCAGGGGGATGCTAATAACGGGTATCACAGTGCTACCTTCGACCGTTTTGTGGGTTCACTCGAGAAATATCGTGGGCTTGTTGAGGCTCGATATCAAGGTTCTACCTATCCAGCAGCCTATGGTGGAGGAACATATAACCCTGCAAACGGAGCCGTAAACAAGTATAGTGCGGACGTAATGATACCTGCTTTCCTCAATGCCTACACCAGTATGGGTGGTAACGGACTGAAGTTGTTCCCTACTTTACGCAGCCTGCTGCCGAACTGGACCATACGTTACAGTGGATTGTCACGTCTGCCGTTCTTCGAAACACTGTTTAAGAGCATCAATATCAACCATGCTTATCGCAGCATCTTTGCCATTGGCTCTTACCAGAGTTACAGTACTTGGCAGGAATACATGAACGGTTTGGGCTTCATCACCGATGCTACAACGGGCAATCCGTTGCCAAGTTCAATGTATAACATCTCACAAGTGAGCATCAATGAGGCTTTCTCACCGTTGCTCGGAGTGGATGTGACGTTGCAGAATGACCTTACGGCACGTCTGGAGTACCGCCAGACGCGTGTCCTTTCACTCTCAATGACGAGTATCCAGCTCAATGAAGCAACGTCAAAGGACTGGGTTATCGGCATAGGATACAGGATAAACAACTTCAATCTCTTCAATACGGGAACGCGAAGGGTGGTTAAGAGCAAGAAAAAGCAGAATGATAACAATCAGAATGACAATAACTCGACGAACAAGAATGGTGGAGTGAACCGTGATTTGAACCTCCGTCTTGATATGAGTTATCGTCAACAGGCATCGCTGACACGTGACATCGCATCGCTGTCGTCGGCAGCATCAAGTGGTAACACTGCCTTTAAGTTCTCCTTTATGGGCGACTATACACTGAGTAGGTTGGTTACGGCAAGCCTCTATTACGACCTGCAGATCAACTCTCCACTGTTGTCATCGGGCAGTTATCCTACCACAACGCACGACTTCGGTGTCAGTCTGAAACTCAGTCTGACCCGATAGGGCGTACCGTTCTTGGTCTTTCCCTGCTTCGTGATTCGTAAAAAAGACGGCTAAGTCGCGGTAGTCTTCTTCTTAAAGGGACAATACCAAATGACGAACCACGACAGAATGGATATTACAAGCAAGGAAATCGTCAGGTAATTGTCTAAGATTCCATTGCCATGTTTGAAGAGATTGAAGATGCCATGGGCACAAGCGCATAGCAGAAGAGACCGTGTGTCGTGGGCAAACCGGTCCAATCCCCAGGAAGCCAACAGTAAGATGGCGAAGAATATCAGTCCACTCATGTTGAAAGAGAAGTTCAAATGCCAGAAAAACCACAAGACAGTAATGGTCAGGATACGTTTTATCGGGCGCATTGCTGCAAGCTCTTCCGTTAGATAACCACGCCAACCCACTTCCTCAAGGAAAGCATAGAGCGTGCAACCTAAGAACACCAAGGAGGTTCTTAGCCCATGATGCGTGTCGAAAATGAGGAAGAGCAGGGTGGGGAAGACGATACACGCAAGGCTGCGTATCCATGATTTACCTGCTATGGAACAGAAAAACTTCTTCTTAAAGATGCCCATTACCACCACAGCTCCCAGTGCTGGACCCACTCCTTCACATAGCTGCAAGGCTATGGAACAGCAACTGTCAGGGAACAGACGGGGTAAGACGTAAAGCGAAACGAGTCTGCATGCCACCGCAATAGCATAGAAAAGAAGCAGTGGCATGGCAGCCTTCTTCCTGTATTTTGTTACGTTTGTCATAGTTATTTTCAATGTTATTAGTCTTTGTTCTGTCGCAAAGATACAATTAATTCTTTGTAAACTGTCGTTGGAATATAAAAAAATCAACTACTGAAAGACACATTTTTGATTGCCAATCCCACCGTTTCTTTCGTCTTCTTCACGCTCGTTTCCCAGTCTGTTCACCCACCTTTTAAATCGGCAAAGCCGCTGCCCTGATGACAAAGCGCACAGACCTTACCTTGAAAAACACAACTGAACGAAGAGTAACAAAAATCCTTACACTTTTCACTTCGCTATCTTTCACTTTCCTAAGCATATCCCTTCTTTTTCGCCTTTGTAACCTTCAAGATATCAATAGGTTACAAACGGGCTTGTAAAAGGTGCCCTTTTGCATTGCAAAACATGCCCTTTTACACATCAAAAGATGCCCTTTTACATTGCAAAAGGGCGTCTTTTAGAACGCAAAAGGGCGTAGATTAAAAAGCAGAAGGGAATAATCTTTACAACAGAACACTCTCTCCCTTCCTCCGTTCCACCCAAATGCGAGGAGAGAAAGCACAGAGATTCTTCAAAATAAGCTCAGCATAGCCTTCGCTTTCTGTTGTTATTCACCCTTATTTACTATGTGTTGAGTCTTGCGGTGAACCAATTGTTATATTCATATGGTTGCTGATTTTCTCAGCGTTAATGTGTTGTCTGTATTCATTTGGGGTTAGATGTATCTCGGAATGTCTATGAAATGGTAGATTAAACTCAGTGTATGTGATGTGACTGCACGTGGTTTGCACATTATGTACTATCTTTCTATCAAGTATTACCATTTTTTCTGCAAGTGTAAATATACTCTATGACAATGCAAAGATAGTGTATGTTATTATTAAAAAAAAAGTTGTAACTTTGCACTTTCAAGATAACTGTAGCTAAAAAAGCGGTTTTTTTAAACATAACAATTAATTTTTAATTCAAAAAAGATTCTCTATGAAAGAAAAAAACAACTTCATTATGCCAATGCTTTTCCTTGCTTTCATGTTCTTTACTTGTGGCTTTGCATTGGGAATCAATTCCTTATTAGTACCAGTATTGAAGGTTTCGCTAAGCGTTTCG
>QWCC01000093.1_pt1 | contig 36952 bp, 65 predicted proteins | sample 1972491 | NCBI WGS metagenome assembly QWCC01 (sample SAMN09866718, study PRJNA288562) | Human oral metagenome isolate term5_saliva, whole genome shotgun sequencing... | isolation source: mouth | host: Homo sapiens | place: USA: California
ATCTGCGATGTCGAGTCGGTTGGCTACAGCCAGGGCGAAGACCGACGCAGTTGGTACGCGAACGCGGACTGGGCGGGGCATTGCAACTCCCCGCAGAACGCGGACTGTTCGAGCCTGGTCGCCGGGTCAATCTCCTACGGTCTACATGACACCTATGGTGTGCCGTGGGGACACCAGGCGTTGCTCGAAATCAATGATTTCTGGACGGGGAACCTCCGGGCTGGTATGGAGGCCCGGGGCTTCGACGAGGTTCCGTGGGCCGACGAGAATCTGACGCCGGACGGCGGCTTCAAGGTCGGCGATATCGTCCTGTCTGCCGGCAATGAGGGGGGCGTCGGCCACGTCATCGTCATTGATGAAGACGGTTACGACCCGCTCGAGTCGGAGGCGTGGATTGCCGAGACTGGCGACATCTATGGCGAGCGTGGCGACCAGACTGGTCAGGAGACCCGCACCGCCCGGTACAGCGAGCACCCACACACACTGCGCGGTGCCTGGACCTCGTGTCACCGGTTCAACGAGGCAAAGTTCTTCCAGCAGTGGCCGGAGTTCGCAAAGGGGCAAGGCATCAGCCCCCGGGCCGGCCCCGGCGACCCCAGCTCCTCAGGCCGCCCCGTCGCACGCGCACGGGATCGACGTGTCTTCCTACCAGGGCGGCCTGTACATCCCCCCCATCTGGGCGGATTTCGTCATCGTGAAAGCGAGCGAAGATGACGACTACGTGAATCCCTACAAGGACTCGCAGGCCCAGGACACCCTCAGTTCCGGCAAGCGACTCGGCTTCTACCACTTCGCCCGCCCCGGGGACGCTCAGGAGCAGGCCCGCTACTTCGTGGACGCCGTGCGCGGCTACCTCGGCAAGGCCACGCTCTGGCTCGACTGGGAGGCGAACGCCGTCCCGCAGGGGCCCGCCTGGGCGAAGACCTTCCTGGACACCGTGAAGGCGCTGACCGGCTCCACGCCGGGTATCTACATGAACGATTCCACCCTGAACGGATACGACTGGAGTGCGGTCGCCCGCGAGTACCCGCTCTGGTACGCCGACCCGACGAACTACAACACCACCTACATGGGGTACATCGACCCGGCGGTCCCGAGCGTCCCCTACTGGGGGCAGCCACTCATCCACCAGTACTCCCAGTGCGGTCAGTTGCCCGGCTACAACGGGAACCTCGACTTTGATCGTCTGCGTGACCGGGCAGCCTGGGACGCGATGATCGGCGGCGGACACGTCACCGTGATCACCCCCGCATCGCCCGTGGCGCAGGCGAGCCCCTACACCGGCAAGTGGAATGCGAGCGACGGCCAGGGGGAACTTGTCTGTGACGGCGACCTGGGCCCCGCGACCATCGCCCGCTTTCAGCAGGTGATGGGCACGCCGATTGACGGCGAGCTCGACGACGACGGCAGTCCCGCGATCGAGCGGTTCCAGGAGTTCCTGAACGCCAACGTGCACGGCCCGTCTCAGGAGCAGTTGAACGGCGCGCCTGCGCTCGACGTCGATGGGGTCGCGGGCCCCGCGACTTGGCGGTGCTTCCAGTTCCTCGTGCTGGCTTGGCACAGCGACTACGTGCCGGCGGGCTGGTCGTTCGGGGCCTGGATTGACGGCGACCCGGGGGAGGGCACCATCCGGGCGCTCCAGCGGGCCCTCAACAACTCTCACGCCAACTCCGGTCGCCTCTGGTGACCACCAACTGAAAGGAATCGCCGTGAAGGCACTCATCTCTGACCCCTTCGTCGCCACCGTCATCCTGGGCACCCTGTGGCCCCTCGTGCAGGCGGCCCTGGACCGCCCCTACTGGACGCGTGGGCGTCGCGTCGCCCTCGTCGTGGGGGCCGCCGTCGTCCTCACCGTGGGCGCCTGGGCACTCAGCGCCTACCCGCTCCAGGCTGACGTCCTGGCCGCCCAGGTGGGCAAGTTCCTCGGGTTCGCCTGGGCCGGCTATCAGGTCCTCTCACACGTCAAGATCGGCGGCGTGAGCGTCCTCGCCTGGGCTGGCATCGTCACCCCCGGCGGTGAGACCCGGGAGCACTACCAGCCCCGGCACGAGGCCGCCTGATGGGCGTGGGCCGCCGACTGTGGGGGACACTCCACGAGCCCAGGGCGATCTCAGCGATGATGGCGGCGACCTACGTGCTCATTGCCGTAGCCGTCGCCCTCATCCTGGGGGCGCCCCGGATCCAGCCGTGGGACGTCACCGTGGGCTGCCTCCTCACCCTGTCAGGGTGCGCGATCGGCGCACCGTCGGCGTGGCGGGGATGGTGGGGCGTGGAAGGCCCGTCGGCGGCCCTGGTCGCCCTCGGGCTGGTCGTCGTCGCCGTCGAGGACGCCGCACGCGCACTCACCAGCGATCACTGGCCCGGCTGGCCATTCTGCATCATCCTCGCCCTCCTCCTCATGATCGGTCAGCGGATGGCCCGCATCTGGGGCCACACCTGGGAGCCCGGCTGCGAGCCGAACACCGCGCTCCGGCAGGCCGAGACTAGCGCCGCCGCAGCGAAAGCCATCGAGGCCGACGCCGCCGCACGCGCCATCGAGAGGGAGGACCCCGGATGCAGAAAGCCGAGCTGATCGGCGCGATCATCACCAGCGGCCTCGGATCCATCCTGGTGACCCAGGTCGGGGCCGCTATCCGGGCCATGTGGCACGCCCGGCAGGGCCGCGAGTCGGACCTGCAGGTGGCTCGCCGGGAGGCCGCCCAGTGGGAGTGCGTCGCGCGTCGCACGCGGGCGATCGCCCTCGACCGGGGCGCGCCCCTGGGGGACCTTCCGCGCGGCCCTGGGGAGACCCCGATCGGGGATCTCGCCGACGACTGAGATGGCCATTTCGGATGGCTATGTGCCCCTCTCACCTGACCGGGTGGGAGGGGCGCCTTTCGTCGTCTCTGGGGGCGGTTTGTGGCGTGATTCCGCGGTTTGTGTGGTGTCTCGGAAAGATGGCTAGTTGATGGCTAGTTTCGTGTTGGCTGGTCGGCGGTTTGGTGAGTGTTGTCAGCGGGTCGCCCTTGTGGTGCCGCCTGCTTTGGGAGCAGGGGGCCGCGGGTTCAAATCCCGCCAGCCCGACCAGGAAACCGCAGAATCAAGCCATATCATGGGGTACCTGCTTAGCCCCTCATACGCTATCCTGAGCCACAGATGGCTAGCCAGATGGCTAGCCGCCGACCAGGAAGGGCTATCCGATGGCATACGGGGAAGGCACCGTCTACCAGCGCAAAGACGGCAAATGGGTCGCATCAGTCGAAGCCGGCTACACGGCCAGCGGCGGCCGACGCCGCATCACCCGCGCGCGAGCCACCGAGGCCGAGGCCAAGCGCGCCCTGCGCGCCATCCGCCGGGAGGTCCTCGCCGAGCAGCAGTCCACCGTCGTCAGCCCACGCACCACCCTCAAGGCATGGATCGACACCTGGGCGCCCGGCTACAAGCGGACCGCACGCCCCCGCACCTACAGCAACGACCTCGCCCTCCTCGGCAAGTGGGTCATCCCCACCATCGGGCACCGCCGCCTCACCGACCTCACCGTCACCGACCTCCGCAAGATGGAAGCCGCCATGAGGCAGGCCGGCCGGTCAACGACGTCGATCCGCTACGTCCGACTCATCCTCCACCGCGTCCTCAAGGCCGCAATCGTCGAAGGTCACCGGATCCCCGACTCCGTGATGCTCGCCCCCAAGCCCAAGGCCGCCGTCTCCACACGCGAGGCCGTGCCCGCCGCCGACGCCGCCGCCCTCCTCAAGGCCGCCACCGAGAAAGACACCTGGAAGCCCCTCCCCGACTCCACCAGCCTCCCCACCCAGCGCGCCCGCCGCCTCGCCACCGAGCAGGACGCCAGCAGGTGGGTCGCCGCCCTCCTCCAGGGTATGAGGCAGGGGGAGTGCCTCGGCCTCACCTGGGATCGGATTGACCTCGACGGCGGCACCCTCACCGTAGACCGCCAGCTCGTCGAAATGACTGCCGCCGAGGACGTCACCGGCACCGACGGTGTCACCTATGAGCACCTGATGGACGGCTACTACTGGGGGCCGGTCAAAACCGCGGCGGGCTCCCGCGTCCTGCCCCTGGTGCCGTGGATGGCGGCCGCACTGACCGCCTGGCGCGACCAGTGCCCAACCTCGCCCTACGGGCTCGTGTGGCCCCGCCCCGACGGCGGCCCATGGTCGAAGAAGGACGACAGGCTCGCGTGGCGCGCCCTCCAGGACGTCGCCGGCGTCCACAAGGAGGATGGCGGCTACTACCTCGTCCACGAGGCCCGCCACTCGACGGCGACGCTCCTCATGGCCGCCGGCGTCCCCGCCACCGTCGTCATCGCCATCATGGGCCACACCGCCATCACAACCTCCATGGGCTACCAGCACGCAGACCTGGACCAGGCCAGGGCGGCGCTCGAGGCGGTCGCGCCCCGCCTGGGACTGACCGCCTGACCCCGACACAGACTGAGGCCCCCACCGTCACGGTGGGGGCCTCTCTGCGTCTCTAGGGGGCTACGCCATCGCTAGTGCGTGGCGGCGCCCCCTTCGGCGGGGGGGGGGTGTCTTCTTTGCTAGGCGCTTCTCGGCGCGCTCGACGATGTCCAGGACGCTGACGCCGAGGGCTCCGGCGAGTTCCACGAGGGCTTCGATGGTGATGAGGCGTTCGGCGTTGAGCAGTCTCCAGGTTGTGGCCCTGGAGAGGCTGACGCGTTCCACGAGGTCATCGAAGGTGACTTCCTGGGCTTTGCGCTCGGCCCGGAGTTCGGCGGCGACGGCGGCGTTCAGCCCTTTGGTGGGGTCCTTGTCGATGTTGGCCATGCATCCACTATTCCATATGGGGAACAAGGTCGCATTTCGGTAACGCGGCTCCCAGGAAGTTGCCAGTTATCCATATGGAGCACTAAGTTATCCATATGGGTAACGCACCGATGACCGCCCGCCTCGCGGAGGTCCTGAACCGACAACTACAGGAATCCAACCTCTCGGTTTCCGAAACCAGCCGGAAGACCGGCATCCCCTATCCAACCCTCTACCGACGCCTCCACAACCAAGGCCACGGACTCACCATCGACGAAACCGAACGCCTCGCAGGAGCCCTCAACACAACCCCCACCGACCTCCTCAACCAGGCCAAGTAACCCCCACCCCACACCCCACCATCTCTAGGAAAAGTCCCATGTGCAACCCCACCACCCAGCGCCCCATCAGCGAGGCCATGCCCCTCGTGAACGCCCTCATCGCCGAGGCCGAGCGCAACTGCATCGACATCTCCCACTACCACGTGCACGCCCTCCCCGAGGGGCGCTTCGACATCGCCCTCTACGCCTACGACGGCGCACGCGAAGCCCTCTGTGACCTCCTCGGGCTCCACACCCTTCACGAGCACTTCGACCCCATGCTCCCTGTGGACTACGCGTGCTCGCGCACTGCAGTCCGCAAAGTCGGCCGCTGGCTCATCACCTCCGCATGGGGCGGCTACGACGAGCACTCCGACTTCCCTCTCGACGTCGAGGCGGCCGCGGCATGACCACCTACGCGCTCGCCGCCCTCGCCGTCGTCGCCATCCTCGCCGAGCTTGCCCTCAGCGCCGCGCTCGGCCACCACACGGGCGTCCTCCTCCTCGCCGCCGCCCTCACCGCCGCCACCGTCACCCACACCATCCGCACCGAGAAAGAGGGGCACTGATGACCGTCGTCCTCACCTACACGCTCGCCGGGGCTGCCGCCGTCACCGGCCTGTCCGTCGATTTCATCCGCAAGGCGGTCAAGGCAACCGACCCCGACTTCCACCTGCCCGCCCGGATGGCCGGCACCAAGTACCTCATCCGCAAGGACGACTTGGAGGCGTGGATCGACCGCCTCCCCGAGGCATGAAAGGAACTCCCGTGACCATCTCCCCGATCACCAAGATCACCCCCATGGGCGGCAACGAGTACCGCTACCTGTGGCGAATGATCCCCGACGTGCCCGTGGTCCACCAGCGCGGCGAAGCCACCGCCGACCTCATGGACCTCCTCCGCACTCTCGGCATGGTCCTCCTCTCCGACCCCAGGGCCTCAATCCAGCACGGGGCCCAGCCCATCCTCACCCTCACCATCCGCGCCCGCTACGCCACCGACACCGAAGCCAAACAGTTGCAGCAACCCCAGCACCCCCACCACAACGACCAGGAAGCCAAAGCAGCATGACCACCCCATCCACCATCCACCCCAAGGAGCGCGGCTCAGTACGCGCCACCGACCCCATCGCGTCCCAGTGGGCGGCCGACAGCATCGCGGACGCCACCACCTCGCAGGACTTCGTTCTCATGGTCCTCCGAGACTTCACCCGCCCCGGCCCGTTCACACTCGCCTCCGTCGTCGCCAACACCGCCGGCGTCCTCTCCCCATCCCGCGCCCGCACCGCCGTCCGCGAGCTCCAGGACAAGGGCCTCATCGAGGAGACCGGCGACTACACGCTCACCCCCTCCGGCCGCAAGGCGCGCCTCCTCACCCTCACCGACACCGGGAGGGCCGCAGCATGACCACCCTGACGATGGAACAGCGCCGCGCCGACTTCGAGGCCATGCTCGCTCACGCTGACCGGGCACGGCAGGCGATCAGCAAGTTCTGGACGACGGAAGAGGGCGTGCCGGGGAAGCCTCTCGCCAGCCTCGCCCGCGACGTCGCCGAACTGTGCGCCTCCTGGGTAGCCGCCGCCAAACGCGCCGAGGAGGGGCACTCACCCAGCGACCAGGTGAAGGACCTCGCCGCCCTCGTCGCCGCTCGCTGCCTCCAGGTCATTAGCGAACGGGACCCTGAGGGCTACCTCGAGCCCCTCCGGGAGATGGGACACCAACTCAATGACCGAGACCTGGGCATGGACCCAGCCGAGCGAATCGGCTGGCTCCTCAGCACCCTCGGCGACCTCGGCACCTGCTACCACCGGAACCTCGACCCCAACGGCTCGATCACCGTCTTCCGCCTCCGCAGCCTCACCGTCGAGTCCCTCTGTGCGGCGCTGGCTGCCGAGCGCGGCCTCTGGCAGGAGGAGGAGCCGTGAGCAGGATCCTCTTCCTAGGGGCGATCCGCCACCACATCGTCGACGTCGAGCAGGCCGCCGTCATCCTCGGCGAGCGCTACTACACGGTGACCCGCATCTGCGAAGGCTCCGCCATGGTCGAGAGCGAGTCCAAGCTCGCCCTACGCAGCAAGCCCATCGAGGAAGCCGACCTCACCAACCCGCTCACCTGCCCCGACTGCGCCACCGCCCACCAGGCCCCCGGCGACGGCGACGAGGCCATGGAAACCATCCCCCTCTTCTGACCCATGATGCAGCCCAGCCTCCTCGACCTCCTAGAGCCAGCCCCGCCGGCCATGGTCCACGCGCTCATGCCGAACATGGGCCTGGCCTGCGGGGCCGACCTCCTCACCCTCCTACGCCAGCCACACGACCGCGGCGACGTCTACGCCATGCGCTACGAGGAAGTCACCTGCGACGCCTGCAAACAGACAGCCGAACCCCACGGTGGGCTCTGGGCCTGGTGCCGAAAGCAGCAGGGGAAGATGGCATGACCATCAAGCTCGGAGAGATCTGCGCGGGCTATGGCGGGCTCGGCCTCGGCCTGGGTCTCCTGGCCGACGTCGATACCCGGTGGGTCGCCGACGTTGACGCCGGCCCCTCCAGGATCCTCGCCCGCCACTGGCCCGACGCCCCCAACCTGGGGGACATCACCCGCATCAACTGGACCACCGTCGAGCCCGTCGATGTCATCGCAGGGGGCACCCCCTGCCAGGACCTATCCAACGCCGGCCACCGCGCCGGGATGAGGCCAGGCACCCGCTCAGGAATCTGGGAGTCCATGGCCCACGCAATCAAGGAGATCGCCCCGAATGTCGTCGTCTGGGAGAACGTCGTGGGCGCCCGTTCAGCGGCCGCCTATAGCCGCCTGGAATCCGGTCCGGGATGTCTGGGAGGGGGGGGCAGACCGACCTGTTCTCCGGGCTCTCGGACGTGTGGTCGGGGACCTGGCCGGCCTCGGGTATGACGCGGCATGGGAGTCTCTACGGGCTTCCGACGTCGGAGCCCCGCACCGCAGGGAGCGGGTCTTCGTCCTCGCGTGGCGTCCCGACGCTGCCGACGCCCTCCGCATCCTGCGCGACCGGCCCAGGGGAGCACGGGGACGGCGGCATGAACCTACAGACAGCCGTCGAACGCCTGACCGTTCGCCCTGGCTGGAGTACGCGCCGGCGATCCACCGGTGGGAGGAGGTGACGGGGCGTGAGGCCCCGCCGCCGACGGAGACCGGCCAGCGCGGCGGGGACGTCCTCTCCCCGCGGTTCGTCGAATGGATGATGGGCCTCCCCTCCGGGCACGTCACGGACACGCCTGGGCTCTCACGGTCACAGGCACTCAAAGCCCTGGGGAACGGCGTCGTCCCCCAGCAAGCAGCACACGCAATCAGCCACCTAGCAGAAACGGCACTCAACCATGGACTCATTTAGCTTCTTCGTCCCCGGTGAGCCGATCACCGAGGGCTCCACCCGCGCGTTCGCATCGGGTCAGCGCGTCGTCGTCACCCACGACCGCGGCCCCGAACTCACCGCCTGGCGCATCAAGGTCGCCCACGCCGCCGAAGCCGCCGCACAGGCTGCCTACTGGGAGCCCCGCCACGACGGGCCAGTCGAGGTGTGGGCAGAGTTCCGCCTCCCCCGCCCCAAGAGCGCCCCCAAGTCCCGCAAGCACGCACAGACGAAACCTGACCTGGACAAGCTCCAGCGTGCTATCGGTGACGCCCTCGCGCCCTACAAGCGCCCAGGTGTCCTGCGGGATGACTCCCGGATCGTGGCGTGGTCCGCGGTCAAGCGCTACGCCGACGACGCGCACCCCGTCGGCGTCATGGTGCGCGTCTCGAAGGCGCGGGATTACCTCACTGGGCAAGTCATTACCAGCGTCGACGACATCCGCGACTTGCCAGTGGACGCAGTCATAGTCGACGCATACGGCAGTGCGTTCCACCTGTATCTGGGCGACTGGGTCCTAGTCGGCCGCGAGGGTGAGTACACCTACAGCGCTCACGAGATCGACCTGCCCGCCACCCTCGTCGTCGCGGACGGCATCTGACCACCGTATTTAATGCCAGGAGGAAATGATGATTGGAATGACTGCCAGGCTCTCGCTTGATGGTGACTCGATCTCCCACTCGGACCTGATGACGTTCGCGCTGGCGGTGAACCCCCATAAGGACGCCGTGATCGGCCTGGACTACGCCGACGACAGTGTGGCCCCCGTGGCCCTGGAAGCCTACTGGGAGGTGACCGGCGATGACTCGCAGCAGTGACCGCCGCGTGTGGGCGCGGCTGACGGTGGACTTCGCGGACTCCCCGAAGGTCGCTGGACTGTCGGATGCGGCGTTCAGGACGCTGGTGGAGATGATCTTGTGGAGCCGGAAGATGATGACCGATGGGGTGATTCCGGCGTCGGTGGCTCGCCGTCGGTGGGGGGCGAAAACCCAAACCGAAACCCACTCGGTTACCGAGTCGGTAACCGACTCGGGTACCCACTACGTAACCGACCCTGTAACCGAGTTGTGTACCAATCACCCCACTTCGCCGTCCCTGGTGCGCACGAGTGACGGCGACTACATGATTCACGACTTCCTGGACCACCAAGAGTCCGCCGAGGAGGTGAACGCCCGTCTTGCCCGGAATACCGCCAATGGGAGGCGCGGTGGCCGCCCCCGCAAAACCGACTCGAAAACCCACTCGGTTACCGAGTCGGTAACCGACTCGGGTACCCAAACGAAACCCAAACCGAAAGCAGAGACAGAGACAGAGTTAGAGGATGAAGTACTACGTACTTCATCACTCTCTCCGACTGCGTCGGAGAGAGGATGCGTGCACGACGACGAGGACGCCCCCGAGCCAACTCCGATCGCCGAGCACCGCCCCGACGTCGATGCCGTTTGCGACGCCATGGCCGCGAGCGTCCAGCGCCGCACCGGCCGAGCCCCCCGCGTCACCACCGCCTGGCGCACGCAGGCCCGCCTCATGATCGACCGCGACGGCAGGTCGGTCGAGGAGATCACCCGCGTCATCGACTGGGCTGAGGGCAACGACTTCTGGCGCGCCAACGTCCTCAGCGTCTCTAAGCTCCGCCAGAAGTTCGACACCCTCCGCCTCCAAGCCCAGCGCCCGCAGGGGCGGCCGCAGGGCGGGCAGGTGTTCTACGACCTGGCGGCCGAGTTCGCGAAGGAGGGCCTGTAATGGCTACAGCGACTGGGGTTTCCCTGGCGATTGGCATCCTCGTGGACGCCGGGATGCTGCCCGGCATCGTTGACGCCGAGGGCGGCAAGCGGCGCATCCGCGCCTGGATGACGCTCCTCGACCAGGACATGACCGACGAGGTGCTCGCGGAGGCGGTGCGGCGCGTGGCGTCAGGCGACGTGGAGACCTACGGGGCGGCGAAGCCGCAGCACGTAAACCGGGCGGCGAAGGCGGTCCGTGGCGAGCGGATCCGGGCCTGGCGTGAGCGGCACAGCCTGCCGACGGAGGGCCGTAGCGGCTTCGAGCAGTCGGCGTACCTTCGGGGCTTCCTGCGGGCCATCGGTAACGGCGCGGCCGACGTGGATGCGGACCGGCATGGGCGGGCGTCGTTGGCGCAGGCGGTGCAGGTGGCCGAGCTGGAGCCGGCGACGCCGTTGCCGGAGGTGCTGGCTCGGATGGATCACGCGCTGGGTGCTGGGCGTGTGCCGTGGGCTGACGCGCTTCCGCCGGCCCGCCCGGTGGCTGAGTTGACGGCTGCGCCGTCGTCTGAGTCGTCGGGTGATGGGGCGGCTCGGGCTCGTGAGGTGATCGCCCGCCTGGCGCGTTCGTCGCACCCTGGGGGTGGCGGTCGGGCCGGGAGTGCCCCGAATCGTGCGCGTAAGGCCCCTAGGGCAGCCTAGCGCCCCCGTGTGCGTGTCCGCATAGGGTCTCCTGTTTTTGGGGCGCCTGCGGGGCCTTAGGTGCTTCCGCACCCCTGTCATCACGATTCGGTAACCGGGGCGCTTCTGGCTTGCACGTTCTCCATATGGAGCACTAGGTTATCCATATGGGTAACGCGGGCACCCCAACCCAACCCACCCAATCCCCAGCATAAAGGACCATGAAAAATGAAGGTCAACCTTCACCCCAAACCCGCGCGCTACATCCCCGCCGCAGCCGTCGAGGACCGCGCCCGAGCCACCACCACCTACGGCGATCGCGCCCGTGACCTCCTCGACCGTGCCGGCGGAGACGCCATCGGGGCGATCAGCCTCCTCATGCTCGCCGCCGACCAGCGCAAGGCCACCGAGCAGGCCGCGGAGCCCAGCCTGAGCGAGCAGGCCCTCGCCGCCACCGTCCGCGAACAGCGCGACACCATCGACACACTCACAGCAGAGCGCGACAAGTTCGAGGCATGGTGGAAGGAAGCCGCCGACCGTGGCGCCCACATCCTTGCTGAACTCTGCCAGCGCGAGGAGAACGCCGACCGGATCACGCGCCTCGAATCCATCCTGTGCGCCGTCACCAACGCCGCCAACGGGCAGGCCCGCATGTACTCCGACGACCTCTGCGTCCTGCCCGTCGGCACCGTCGTCCGCGACGAGGCCGGGCGAGCCTGGACCCGCATCGACGACGAAGACGGCGGAGTCTGGGCCACCCCCACCAGGGACGACACCCTCTCCTCCAATGACCTCGCCGAGGAGACCACCGCCTGGATGGCGTGGGTGGCCGACAAGTGACCCGCCTCGACCACATCGGCGGCGACGGCGTGGACGTCAGCGACGCGGCCGAGTTCCTGTGCGCCTGCGCCGACTACCAGGACAGCGAGTCTGCCGCCCTCGACGAGCGGGACCGGCAACGCCGCGGGGCCGGCCGAATCGACGCCAACACCCCCTGGGGCGCCCTCGGCCAGCACGCCACCAACCGGGCCAGGCTCCTCGAATCCCTCGCCACCCTCCTCCACGTCGACGCCGACGCACTCACCAACGGCATCTAACCCCCCAAACCTCCCCGAAAGGAACCCCCATGAGCACCCGCATCATCTGCCTCTACGAGTCCCAGTGGATCCCCACCTGGGGGCCCATCGGCCTCCGCCGGGTCCGCAAGCTCGAGCGCGCCGGCTGGGAGCACGTCGGCTCCCTCCAGACCGGCCTCATCCGCCGCGAGCACTGCCTCATCCGCATCACCGAGGAGGGCGACCGGTGAGCGACCACTACCAGCCAAAGCCCGGAGACCTCATCGCCTACGAGGATCCCCACGGCATCTGGCACATGGACCGGACCACCACCGATAACGCCGAGTCCCTCGCTCACAACCCCCGCGTGATCCTCCTCGAAGCCGCCCCAGTGCCATCCACCCCGTGGCCGACGGCCCCCATGATCCTCGTGATCGACGGGGAGCGGCACGCCACCGGCCAGCCCGGGGACATGACCGCGAAACCCATCAACGGGCAGGTGCTCCTCCGCACCCCCGAGGGTCACTATCGGGGCGTCCGATCCCGGCTCGTCAAGCAGTCTCGCGGCGACCAGATCAGGAAGTGGGTCAACCTCGCCGCCGTCGAAGACCTGGCACTCCGCGACCTCGCAGAGATCGCCGTCAACGGACCTCTTGCCGCCCTCGACGGCGCTATCAGCGACGTCCTCACCAGCGCCGAGATGGTCAAGGATGGGAGGTACCTCCAGTGAGCACCGTCATCGACTGGAGCATCCCCCAGCACTGCGGAGACTGTGAGGCGCCCCTGAGACCAGGGCGCGCCCCCGTCGAGAACTGGCCCGGCACCAGGGCACACCATGGCCGCGGGCTCTGCCAGACCTGTTTCAACGTCCGCCGAGCCGCTGCCAGGCGTGAGCGCGAAGGCATCAAGCCTCGCCCCAAGCCGCGCAGGAACCCCACCGTCGCCGAGTTGGCGGCCGCCGGCCACCCGTGCGTCTCCCCAGCCCCTATGCCCAGCCGAGTAAGGAGCTACCCGCTATGAGCCTCATCATCGACAAGCCAGGCATCTATCACGGCCTCGACGAGCAGTGGTACCACTCCGATCCCACCCCCCACCGCTCCCTGTCCTCCACCGAAGCCAAGATGATCCTGGACGCCCCCGCGGCCCTCCACCACTACAGGAACAGTCCGCGGGCCCCCCGCCCCGAGTTTGACTTCGGGAGCGCCGTCCACTCGCTCGTGCTTGGCGTGGGCGCGCACCTGGAGTGCTACCCGGAGGATGTGCTGTCCGCGTCCGGTTCGACGGGGACGAAGGCGGCCCGCGAGTGGGCAGCCGGCGTCCGCGCCGACGGCGGTATCCCGTTGAAGGAGGACGTCTACGACGCCATCCACGACTGCGCCGCAGCCGTCACCGACCACCCCCTGTGCCGCCGCATCTTCGCCGACGGAGACCCGGAGGTGAGCGTGTTCAGTGAGGACGCCGGCACCGGTGTGTGGATGCGCGGCCGCCTGGACTGGATCATGCCCCCCGCCGGCGGGGACGGCGCGCACGTCCTGGTGGACCTGAAAACCACGGACGACGCCCAGCCCGACGCCTTCACGAGGGCGGCAGCCCGCTACGGCTACGACGTGCAGCGCGCCTGGTACCGGCGCATCTGGCGTGACCTCACCAGCGAGGACGCCCGCTTCCTCCACGTCGTCGTCTCCAAACGGGCCCCCTACCTCGTGTCCGTCTGCGAGATGGATTGGAGCTTCGACGACCTCGGGAAGGTGAAGGTGGAGAAGGCACTGCGCCTGTACCGGGACTGCCTCGAATCGGGGGACTGGCCTGGTATTCCCGCCGAAGTCCACCAAATCTCCGCCCCCGCCTACTACCTCGACTCAGACAAGGACTGACCATGGCCCTCAAAACACGCAAGCCGACCGGGCAGGTCTCCTGGCCGTTCCTCCTCCTCGCCGGGGCTGAGAAGTCCGGCAAGTCCTACGCCGCCGCGGCGTTCTCCGCGAGTGACCTCATCGGGCGGACGTTCTGGATCGAGGTCGGCGAGAGCGACGCCGACATGTACGGATCCCTCCCGGGAGCCCGCTACGAGATCGTCGAGCACGACGGCACCATGGCGTCCATCCTCCAGACCGTCCGAGACGCCAGCGCCGAACCCGCCCGGGCCGGGAAGCCGAACTGCATCGTCGTTGACTCCATCACCAACGTCTGGGACATGCTCATCGGCGAGCAGGAGGCCGTCACCATCCGCCGCGGCAAGTCGTCCATGACGATCGACCAGTGGAACACGGCGAAGCGGCAGTGGCGCAAGCTCGTGACCGCCCTCAACTCGCACCCCGGCCCCGTGCTCGTGACCGCCCGCCTGGAACAGGTGACGGTTATGGCGAACGGCCGGCCGACGACGGACAAGACGTGGAAGGTACGTGCGGAGAAGTCCCTCCCGTTTGAGGTGACGGGCACCGTGGAGATGCGTGCGCCGGGTGAGACCTACTTGACGGGGCTGCGGTCGCTGAAGGTGAAGGCCGCCCAGGGCCAGCATCTCCCGATTCAGGGGTTCACGGTGGATGGGCTCATGCGTGACCTGGGCGTGGACGGCGGCGGGCGCCGCCTGACGCCGGCCGTCGAGCAGCCCCAGCAGTACCCCGACCCCACCGACCTCTTCCAGGACGGGGGGCAGTGAGATGGGCGCCCGCTACTTCCTGTGGCTCTGCCTGTTTGCCTTCGTCGCAGTGTGCGTGCTCGGCGCGTTCATTGCCCTCGCCATGCTGGTGCGCACCCTAGCGGTCGCGATGTGGGTGAAGTGGCTAGCTGGCCTCGGACTCGCCTACCTCTGCACTGTCTCCCTCCTCGTCTTGGGGCGCGTCTCGGTGGAGGCGAGGTCGCGATGATCCAGGTCATCCCGGTTCGGCGCACCTACTTGTCGATTGCCTGTGACTGGCCCGGCTGTGAGGAGCGGATCGACTTCCCCGAAGGCCCCGACGACGAGGTTCGGAACGCCACTCTCCTCAACGCCGCCCACGCCCTCGCCCGCCGTCTCGGCTGGGAGGTCACCGACGACATGGACGGGGAAGTCGTCTGCCCCAACCACCCCACGGAGGCGGCATGACCGTCCTCCTCATCACCCACACCCACCGGAAGGAAACCCCATGACCCACCCGATCGCTGAACAGTACAAACTGGCTGTCACCGAGCCCGTCTTGACGACGCTAAACCCGATTTCCTACGTCGCCGACATGATGGAGGCGACAGGACTTGCCGGCGCTGGCGTCTGCTGCATCGCCTGGCAGAAGGAGAGGGACGATTGGATCGGCCCCTATGCGTGGACCGAGGAGCAGGTTGCGAGCGAGCTTCGCGATGTCGCCAAAGCCGCCGCCAGCCTACTGATCCACCTCGATGTCGAGGATCCGGCGGCCGCGTTCGTCGCCGAGTACGAGCGGGCCGCGGCTAAGCACCCGGGGATGACCCTGGACGCGGACGGCCACACGGATGAGTCCCGCTTCTACGCATTGGCTGAGGAGGTGGGCGAGGTCGCCGCCAGCCTCACCTACGACAACGCCAAGGGGACCGGCCACAACGCCGACACCATCGCCGAAGTCGCCCAGGTAGGCGCCCTCGCCCTCGCCTGGCTCACCCGTTACCAGGACGGAGGAGAGCGGTGATCGACGTCATCCGACACACGTGGAGGCCCCGCGACGTCCGTGAATCCCTAGCTCGATACCGGGCCGGGGGAGAGTACGACGGACGCTATGAGACGGCCGCTGAGGCAATGGCCGACGACATCGAAGACCTCCTCGAATACGTCGACATCCTGAAAGACAAGATCGCCCGACTGGAGGGCCGATGAGCACTGACGACAAGCGCGTCCGGGACTACCTGGAGCAGATTCGAGCCCGGGCAGATAACTGGGCGCAGGGCAAGGGGTACGGCCCCGGCGGATGGCCCAAGGATGCCCCCGTGCATGACGTCATCTTCCTTCTCAACCACATCGCCGACCTAGAGGCGAAGGTGCGCGAGAAGAGCGCTTGGGAGGACCGCTATAACGCGCTCCTCGAAGAGACCGAGCCCGGCCGGTCGCCCGAGATCGACGGCGGCGAAGTATCGCGAGGCGCGTCCCGAGGCACCATAGCCGTCGGCAGAGATGGGCGCGCATGGATCTGCGGCAATGGCTTTTGGTGGGAGAGCATCAAAAACCCCAACGTTGGCGCGCCTGAACTGCCCAGAGAGAACGGCCCCTACACCATCGCCTACATCCCAGGGGAGGAATCGTGACCCCCGCAGTCCCCAAACCTGGAGACATTCCCGCCCAGGTTGACGACCTCCCAGAAGGCACTGTCGTCACGAGTGCCTACGGGGTCGCCTACCAGCTTTGCAGTGGCCGATGGTGGGGTTTTCATGCGCTCACCGGGTGCCCCACTCTTCCCGTATGTGGAGGGCCGTACACCGTCCGCTACGTGCCCGAAGGCACCCGGGCCCCTGTCGCCATCGAGGTTGACTGTGAGCGGTTCGCTAAGGAGATCACCGTTTCCGGTAACAGCATCATCATTGACGGGAACCGGTTCCCCTGGTTCGTTCAGGAGAATCCGCAGGTAGTCCCGTTCGATAACGAGGTGATCGCGCTTCGGGTATTGATCCTCACCGAGCGGGTCACGGTCCTATCCAATACGGAGGCGTTATGACAGGCCGCCCTCGATTCGCCCCGCCGTGGGCGGCCGATGATGGCGAAATCATTCCGATTCGTCTGATTGATTTCGACGCGGATTTGATCACAGCATATCTCGCCCCGGCGCGTCCCGATTCGCGCAACCCGCACGAAAACGCGAGAATATGAACAGCACCCCAGGAAGGAAAAGAGAATGGCTGCAAGGCCCCAACTTGAAATGACGGTCACCGGGTACGCGGCCGCAGACCCCGAAATGCGATTCACCCAATCCGGGAAACCCGTCGCAAACGTCAGCGTCCCCTACACACCCCGCCGATACGACCAGCAGACAGGCCAATGGGTTGACGCCGGCGACACCGTGTGGGTGCGAGCCAGCGTATGGGGAGACCAGGCGGAGACGTTCTGCGAGCACGTCCAGAAAGGCCAGCTCCTCACCCTCACCGGCCGGCCGGGCGTGCGCGCCTGGGCGGGGAATGACGGCCAGCCGTCAGCGGCCCTGAACCTGAACGTGGACACCTGGGGGCTGCACCCGAAGCCCAGCCAGCACGGCCAGCCCGCGCAGCCTGCCGCGTTCGGTTCGGGGAACGTCCCCGCCGCGGCGCAGGACCCGTGGGGCACCGGGGGCGCCCCCACCGGCGAGCCCCCCTTCTAATCCCGGTGGCTGGCCCCGATTGCTGGGCCGGGGCCAGCCACCACCCCAACCCACCAGAATCCCGCTCAACCCTAGGAGAACCCATGAAACCCACCCCCACGTTCGGTCAGCGCCTCGGACAGGCCGTCGGCCTCATCCTCGCCCTCACAGCAGCCTTCGCTGTCATCAGCGCCATCCTGTGGATCATCGCCGCCACCTGGCGCGTAATCATCGGAGGCTGACCCATGAGCACACTCATGCAATCCGGCCAAATTAAATGCGGCGACCACTACCTGAAGGCAAAAGTCACTTTCAGGGAATACCGATACGAGAAGTACGTAGACGGCACGCCCCTCACCCTAGCCCAAGAGCCGGAAATCACCATCAAGTGCCTAGCCTGCGGGCACGAAGCTACCGCCAACCAGTTCACCATCGACACAAACATGATCGGAAGGATCTTCCAGTGAGCACCTGGCCCGACAAGCCCCTCATCTGCATCATCCGCGGCAGGGAGTACGACGAACCGGTCCGTGACGCGCTGGCGACACGCCTCGCCGAGGACAAGTACCTCCTGGCGACCGGGCCCCGCGCAGGGAACTCAATTCTCCGCAAAGCCCCGTCCGATGACATCGACGAGTGGGAGGAGGTCACGGCCGTCCCCACCGCCGCCTTGGAGGAACTCAAGGAGGCGTGGAAGGGGTTCGGTATGTACGACGCGGATGGCTCCCAGCGCGTCACTGACTCCATCACCTCCATCCTCTCCCGCCTGCCCGCCGACAAGCCCAGCCCACTCGCCCGCGCAGTCACCAGGAGCAAGGACGTCGAGGGTGCCCCTATGGTCGACGCCGAGACCCTGCCGGAGGAGCGCCTCTCGCTCCTCCTGGACGTCCTCGCCAGCGTCCAGGGCGCAGCCCACAAGGCCGCCCCGCTCGCCATGGTCGCCCGCATCTGCGCCGATTGGGCAGACCTTGAGGACCCGTGCTGCGGCGCCCTGGAGTCCGCACGAGAGAGGACCAAGGTGCCTTCCGACCCAGGAAGCTTCATCGTCCTCTCCGCCCTCGTAGGGGACGTGACTACTGCCCTGTGCGATAACTTCTCGCCGCGTCATCACCTCATCGACGTCGCCGCCTACGCCCTCGCCTGGGCCGCCCAGACCATCGAAGAGGAGGACCGCTGATGGGAGCATGGATTCACTGGATTCTGACGGGGCTCGCTCCCCTGTGCCTGAGCGTCGCCATGTGGTGCGCGCTCATCCAGATCAGGGGACTCCGCGAGCGCGCTGAGACGGCAGAGCGGGCCGTCCAGCAGATCGCCGACGCCATCCGCTACGCCGCAGATCGGGCCCAGGACAGGGGCGACGGTGACTGAGGCCCGTTCCTGCCCCGTGACGGGGGAGCCGCTGCGTGGCGATAGGTTCGTGAGCGCTACGGCCTGCCAGCGGCTCGATGAAGCCTCACAGGGCATCGTGGCGCTCATGGGCGCCCTGGACGCCGCTAAGGCCGGGCTGAGGCGCGGCCAAGGCGGCGGGGCAGCCACCACCCCATGCAGCCGGCCCCCGGTGCGGCTCGGCATCATCCAGGCCGCGAGCGCCCACGAGCGCACGCTACTCAAATGGGCGAAGTGGGCGGCGCACGACCTCCTCGGGGCCACCACGCCGCAGACGTGGACGGAGGTCTCATGGGCGCTCAGGGGCGCGTCCGCGCACCCCGGTCGCCCCGAGCTAGCGACCCTCATCCCCGAGGTCCTCGCCGCCATCCGGGCGATCACGGCCCTCGTGGACGTCCCCGAGGACGCCCGCTTCTATGGACGGTGCCTCACCGACCTGGGGGACCGGGGAGTGTGCGACCAGCCCATCTACGCCCCACCGGGATCCTCGTGGGCGCGCTGCCCGGCCTGCGACACCCAGTGGGAGTTGCAGCCCCTCCTAGCGAGCCACCTGGAGGCGGCCGCCGACTGGCTAGTCACCCCCGACGAAGGCGCCCGGTTGTTGACCCAGGCGGGCTACCCCACCAGGCCCGGCACGATCCGGCTCTGGAAACACCGCGGCCACCTCACCGACACCGGCGGCCGATACCACGTCGGAGACCTACTCGCCGCCGCAGCAAGACGAAAGGACAAAGCCGCATGACACCCGAGGAAGTCAAACTGGCACTCACCGAACTCGCCAATGACACCGCCAAGAAGAGCCTGACCGTAGTCGCCATGGGCCACGCCACCGCCGTCGCAGGCATCGCAGCCGCACTCCCAGCCCCGGACGCCAAAGCCATCATCGATCACGTCGTCGGTATGCTCGCCGAAGCTCGAGACGCCATCGGAGACATGAAGTGAGCAGCATCCGAGCATGACGAAGGCGCCCCACCGAACCGGTGGGGCGCCTTGCGTCTGTGGGGCCGTCAGCGAGGAGCAAGCGTGTCGGCCAGGTCGGCCGCAACCCAAATACCTCCGCACTCACTGCGGTGATAGCAGGTATCACCAACAGTGATCGTGCACTCGCCGTCAGCGACGATGACCTCAATCTTCTCCCCATGCTTGATGGGGATGACACAGCCGTTGCGGACACCCTTCATGCGGACGCCCGGGCGTACTAGCGCCGCGATGCGCTCCTTGACGGACAGTGACCGGTCCCATCCGTGAGCGGCGAGCACTCGCTCGGCTGCGTCACGAGGCGTCTCCCACGCCCTGTAATCACCACCGCCAAGGTCAGTGATATCGCCTCGAATTTCGAGTGTCGTCGCCCCAAGATTGACACGGGGCCACTCACCATCGGTATCAACAGTGACGGCAGCGTGGGGAAAGCGGCGAATGATATATGCGGCAACGAAATGGGGGTTAAGGCTCTTCGCCTTCCAGTCAGACAATCTGTAGGAGCCAGAGTTGAAGAAGGGTGGGATGGGGATGATGCCGGTGATCTTGGTGGCGTCATAGAAACTGGTCATGATGCTACTCCTTCCGCTTGCGCGTCCAGTCTCCCAGCCACTTGTACAACGTCTGCCGAGTCACCCCCGCAGCCACCGCCACCGGAAGCTTACCCATCCCGCCCCGCACCGCAGCCACCGCCGCAGCCCGACGCCGATCCTCAACCTCGTCCAGCGCCACACGAACCGCCTCCACCTCACAGCGCAGCCGATCCAACTCCATCAAGCTCGGGACATCCTCAGCGCTCACCATCTACTCCTTCCAGGTCAGGCCCGGCCCCCGCAATCGAGGGCCGGGCAGGGGGTGGTCAGTCGTCCAGCATCGCCCGGCGGTAGGCGTTGATCGCCTCCGTCACCGCCGGGTCAGGGTGACGCTCGGACGGGCCGTGCTGGCCGGCGTAGATCTCTTCGGGCCACTCCGAGCGAGGCAGGTAGCGCTCCAGCTCGGGCCAGCGATCCGGGTCCTCCGTCGTCGAGTAGTAGCCGCCAGGGTGGCGCACCAGGAACGACGCCTGCACGTCGTCGTCGATGAAGTCGAGGAAGAAGGTGATGTGAGCACCGTCCGGGGCGGAGGCGGCGAGGACAGCGCCGGGGGCGTCGTAGTACTTGGCGGGGTGCCAGTCGTAGCGGGCCATGGGGAGTTCCTTTCCAGGGGTGCCCGCCCGGAATGGGGCGGGCGATGGGGGTTAGTTGTTGTTGCGGCGGGCGAAGGCGGCGGCCAGGTTGCCGGCGGCGACACAGAAGCTCGCGGCCCAGATCACCCAGGGCACCAGCGCGGTGGTCGTTGTAGCCACGACACCACCCAGGGCCAGGACGACGGCGACTGCCAGAGAGGCGATCACGACACGGCGGCGGCCGGTCTCAGTCATGATGTTCCTTCCCGAGAGGATGTACCCTGACCAGGAGGGCGGGGATTGAAGATGGTTGGATCATTTTCAATCCCCGCCGTCTCTCACTTCCGGTGCTTGCCGTTACCGTCCGGCGGCCAGGTGAGCCGCAGTGCGATCAGCGAGACCAGCAATCCCAGCACCGACGCTACCGTGCCGATGATGGTGAGAACCTGGTTCACGGTTCCTCCTCTCTATGTAGTTGGGGGGTATCGGGTTCGTTCCCGATGGCTTAAGTGTATGTCGGCATACACAATGGGGTCAAGCCCAAGAGGTATGCACAAACAGTGGGGTAGGCCACACAAAGAGGGGGGCGCAGCAAACACCCCACCCCCACACAAAACAGGGGCACCCCCGTCAATCAAGGGGGCGGGGGTAACAATGCGGGGGGAGGGGTATCGACAACAGGGGAGGGGGCGACAATGGGGGTACCCCACAACAGGCACACCCCGCCCTGTGACCAAACCGCAACACGCCAAGCACGGCCACCACTTGCGGGTCGCCACTGAAACGCGCATCATACGAACATAGGCAAAGTGTCAGAGCCCAGCTGACCCACACGGTCGCTGGGCTCCACTGCTGCCTACCCTTCTGGGGAGAAGGGAATGGGGAGAAGCGACGCGGGCCGCGTCGTGCTGCTGTGCACGTGCGGCCCGCGTGCGCACACGCGCGAGGAGGACACGTGACCACCTCACGCACCGGCACCACACGCTGGCTCCATAACGCAGCAGCAGCCAAGCGCTCAGCGCGAGCAGCAGGACTAGAGCACTGTCCCATCTGCCACGTCCGCCTCACCTGGGACGCTGGCCTACTGCCTAGTAGCCCTGAGGCCGACCACATCGTGCCTCACAGTCGAGGCGGAAACGACTCATTAGAGAACATCCAAATCATCTGCCGAAAATGCAACCAGAAAAAAGGAAACGGCAGAAAGCAACGGCCACCGAAACGCAAACGCAACCGGCCAGCCAGAATCCAACAGACAACCGACACAGAAACCTGGTAGAGTAGCCGCCAGAAACACCGGGACAGGGGGGAATACCCTCCCACCCGGCCCTCTCGCACCCCCGTGGGTATAGCGGCATCTCTCCCCACTGTTTTTTCCCAAGGGGGTGCTTATGGGTGCCGCACGCAAGCTCCGCGCCGTGAGGGACGATGAGACGGCCCCTCAGGCCCCCATGAGCGTCCTGGACGCGACTGAGCACGGGGACAATAGGGACGTGATGGTGGCGCTCCGTCGTCGTCTCGCGGCCGCGGTGAGTGCCCCTGATACGCCCCCGCGCGACCTGGCTGCCCTATCGCGCCGCCTCATCGAGGTAGACAAGTCGATCCGGGAGATTGACCTGGCTCGCGAGGAGCGTGAGCGGCAGACGGCGACTGAGGCGACGGAGGATGAGGATGGGCTCGGCGACATCTGAGCCCCGCCTGTCCGACATCGCCAAGCACTTGATCCTGCCCGAGGGCATCACGTCCACGGGGTGGCCTGCGGTCCGTGACCGCGCCAAGCGCTTCGGGTTGACCTTCGACCGCTGGCAGGATGGGCTGGGGCGCGCGATCCTGGCGAAGCGCAAGGATGGCATGTACGCGGCCGGTATCGACGGCGTGCAGGTCTCGATGCCGCGCCAGGTGGGCAAGACCTATACCTTCGGGGCGATCATCTTCGCCTTGTGCACCCTCCAGGAGGGCTTGTTTGTCCTCTGGACGGCGCACAGGACGAGGACGGCGGATGAGACGTTCGCGGCGATGCAGGGGCTCGCCCTGAAACCGGAGATCGCCCCGTACATCGACGGCCGGCCGAGGCAGGCGAACGGCCAGCAGCAGATCAGGTTCACCAATGGGAGCCGGATTCTGTTCGGTGCCCGTGAGGGCGGTTTCGGCCGCGGTTTCGCTGGCGTCGACATCATCACCTTCGATGAGGCGCAGATTCTCGGCCAGCGGGCGCTGGATGACATGGTGCCCGCGGTCAACACGGCCCCGAACCCACTGATTCTGCGCTTGGGCACGCCACCGCGCCCGACAGACCCGTCCGAGGCGTTCAGCGGCTTCCGTAAAGCGGCGCTCGCCGGCGACCTGCGCGATGGCCTCTACGTCGAGGTCGGCGCAGATGACGACGCCGACCCGGACGACAGAAAGCAGTGGCGGAAGGCCAACCCGTCGTTCCCGCACCGGACGCCGGAGTCGGCGATCCTGAGGATGAAGCGCCAGCTGGGTCCCGAGTCGTTCCGGCGTGAGGGTCTGGGTATCTGGGATCCGGAGGTCGCGTCTCAGGCGATTGGCCGTGAGGCGTGGAACGCGCTGACGGTGGATGAGCCGCCGTCCGGGCTGCGCTGGTGCGCGGCCGTCCGCTTCTCGGTGGATGGCTCCACTGTCGCCCTGGCCCGTGCCGGCCGGAAGCCCGAGCGCAAGAGCGAAGCGGTCTACGGCCAGTTGTGTACCTCCCGGGGGGTGCGCAACATGGGTGAGGGCGTGCACTGGATCCTGGACTACCTCACCAAGCACCGGGATCGGTGGGCGCAGATCGTTGTGGACGGCAAGTCCGGTGCCGGCGACCTGGTTGATCGGCTCCGTGCCGCGGGGTTCAGTCCGAAGGTGATTTGGGCGCCGACGACGGATCAGGTCATCAGTGCTCACGCGATGATGGATGCAGCGATCCGGGACCGGTCCCTGTCTCACCCGGACGACGCCGAGCTGGAGGCTGAGGCGGCCGTGATCTCGCGCCGGAAGATCGGCGCAGGCGGCGGGTTCGGTTGGACCGCCCCGGAGGGGATGACCTCGGCGGGAATGGACGCACTGACACTGGCCCACTGGGCCACGAAGACAACGAAGCGCAGGCCGCGCGAACTCGACGGCGGCGGGCGACCGAGAGGAGCCAGAATCCTATGATCCAGGCACCAATCAGTGTCGCCGGGCTCACCGACGACGAGCAGGCCACGCTCAACCGGCTCTACAAGCGGTGGGCCGCCAAGTTCGACAAGAATACCCTCCTGGACGTCTACTACGACGGCCACAAGGCGTTCAAGGACCTGGGTATCTCGATCCCTCCGCAGATGCAGAACACTCATGCCGCGCTTGGCTGGCCGGCCAAGGCGGTGCAGGCGCTCGCCCGGAAGCACGTCTGGGAGGGGTTCTCCCTGGACGGTTCACCGGACCCGTTCGAGCTCGGTGAAGTCCTTGCTCGCAACGACTTCGACGTCGAGTTGCCGCAGGTGTTCAACGCCGCGTACCGGCACGGGGTGGCGTTCCTGACGGTGGAGCCTGGCGTGGATGCCGGGGATCCGCCGGTGGTGATCCAGGCGCGGGACGCTAAGTGGGCGTCGGCGCTGTGGGACATGCGCCGCCGGCAGATCAGTGCCGCTATCGCGGTCACGGAGATGTCGAAGGATGCGCCGGAGGGGTTGGAGTCGCCGTCGGAGATGGTGATGTGGACGCGTGACGCGATTGTCGTGATGCGCCGTTTGGATGGGCGTTGGTCGGCTCAGCGTCTGCCGAATCGGACGGGCCGTGTTCTGGTGGAGAGGATCGCTTATGATCCGCAGATCGGCCGGCCGTTCGGGCATTCCCGGATCACGCGGGAGGTCCGCTACCTGACGGATGCGGCACTGCGGACGCTGGTGCGCGCCGAGGTGGGGGCGGAGTTCTTCTCTTCCCCGCAGCGGTATGTCCTTGGGGCGTCCGAGTCGGCGTTTGAGGGCCAGTCCCGGTGGACGGCTATCAGTGGCCGGATCACGGTCCTGGACCTGAATGACGAGGGCGATAAGCCTGACGTCGGCCAGTTCCCGCAGATTAGCATGGAGCCACACCTGGCGATGTATCGGCAGCTGGCGCAGAACTTCTGCGCAGCGACGAATCTGCCACAGTCGCAGGTCGGCCTGTTCGCGGACAACCCGGCGTCGGCTGAGGCGATGCAGGCGGCTGAGGCGGCTCTGTCGGATGAGGCTGAGCATCAGTGGAAGATCGTGTCTTCGGCGTTGCGGAGGACGGCCCAGAACGCGCTCATGGTGCGCGATGGCCTGACGGAGCCGCCGGCTGAGTCGTGGGATCTGCATCCGACGTGGACGCCGGCCCGGTACGTCAGCCCGCAGGCGGCGGCGGATACGGCGGTGAAGATCGTTGGGGCGTTCCCGGCGCTGGCTGACTCTGCTGTGGCGATGCGTCTGGCTGGCCTGACTCAGGAGCAGATCATGGAGGTTCGTTCCGAGCAGCGGCGCGCTGAGTCTGGCGCTGTCCTGGATCGTCTGCTGGCCGCCGCCCCGGCCCCGACTGCGCCTGCGCCGCAGGAGCCTACTGAGGCCCCGGTCGAGGTGACCAGCGGTGGCGACGCGGGCTGACCTGGAGCGGTTGGACAAAGCGCTGGACCGGGCGGCCGACATGGCGGTGAAGGACTTCGACGCCTTCGCCGCACGCCTGGACCTGGCAGCACTTGACCCCGCCGTGGCGCGCGACGCGCTCGGTGAGGTCATGGACCGGCTGCTGACCCGGTACGGGGACATCTCGGCCGCGTCTGCCGCTGACTGGTATGACGCGCTGCGTGACGTGTCCGCCGCTGGCGACGGGTTCACCGCCGTCCTGGCCGATGGGCTGTCGCCCGAGCAGGTGGAGCGGACCACGCGGTGGGCCGCGCGGGGCCTCTTCGACGGGAACCCTGAGGACACGCTCGACAAGCTGCGGAACCACCTGACGCGTTCGATCGTCGCGCAGGGGAAGCGGACTGTGGAGATGAGTGCGGCCGCTGACCCTGCCCGCCCCAGGTGGGCGCGCGTGCCTGGTCCTGGTGGCTGCTGCGCCTGGTGCTCGATGCTCGCCTCCCGTGGTTTCGTCTACGCGACGAAGGCGACGGCTGGTGGCGAGGGGCACTCCTACCACCATGACTGCCACTGCGTACCGACGCCATTGTGGAAGGGGCAGAAGCCCCGTATCGACGGCTACGACCCGCGCGTCCTGCGCGCCACCTATGACAAGGCTAGGGCTGCCGTGAAGGCGTCCGGGGCCGCCGTCGATGACAAGGCTATCGCCGCCGAGATGCGCCGCATCGCCCCTGAGTCTTTCACTGACGGGGTTACCCCCGCCGAGTGACCTAGCCGCGCCGGCCTGCACAGGACGGCCCGGCACCCAACCGAATACCAACACCTAGCAGCGCTCCGCTCGCCCCGCACGGGACGGCCGGGGCGCTGCCCGTTTCCCGGAAAGGGGACGAACTGATGCCCGAGCCCACAACCACCGAGACCCCCGCCGACGACACCACCACGGGCACCGACTGGAAAGCCGAAGCCCGCAAGTGGGAGGCCCGAGCCCGAGCCAACCACGCCGCCGTCGACGAGCTCGCAGCCCTGAAGAAGACCAGCGCCGAAGAGGCCGAGGCGCACGCCAAGGCCCTCAAAGACGCGCAGGACCGGATCGCCGGATACGAGCACCGCGACCAGGTTCACGGCTGGAAGCAGGCGGCCGCGAAGGCCGCCGGCGTCCCCCTCGACGCCCTACGAGGCGACACCGAGGAGGAGATCACCGCCCACGCCGAAGTCCTCAAAGGACTCATGGGCAGCGCCCCCGTCGCAGGGGGAACAGGCATCAGCGGCAAGGCCCCCGAAACGGCCACCCCCAGCGCCGCAATCCAGGCCGTCCGAGGCCTGTTCGGCACCAACCAGTAACGAAAGGGAAACACGAACATGGCAACCGTGTTCACCACGCAGGACTCCAAGGTCCTCATGCCCCGCGAGATCGCTGACGGGATGATCGTCAAGGCCCGCAGCCTCTCCACCATCGCCCAACTCTCCGCCCGCGAGCCGATGCGCTTCGGAGAGGTCGACTACATCACCTTCAACGACTTCCCGAAGGCCGAGTTCGTCGAGGAGGGCGGCGAGAAGGGAGCCACCAAGGGAACCTTCGGCGCGGTCACCGCCAAGCCCCACAAGGCCCAGGTGACCATGCGCTTCTCCGAGGAGGTGCAGTGGGCCAGCGAGGACTACAAGCTGGACGTCATCAACCAGCTCGCGGCCGCCGGTCAGGTGTCCCTGTCTCGGGCACTTGACCTGGGCATGTACCACCGGATCAACCCGCTCACCGGGAACGTCATCTCCGGCTGGGAGAACTACATCACGAAGACCACGAAGACGGTGGAGCACGACACGGCCGGCACCGCCGACCTGGACGACGAGTTCTCTACCGCCGTCGGCCTCCTGGTCAACGCCGCCGATGCCGTTCAGGTGACGGGCGCGGCCTTCGACCCGAAGTTCTCTTGGGCACTGTCTCAGCTGAAGCGCAAGGACGGCTCCGGTGCGACCAGCGATCAGCGCTACCCGCAGCTTGGGTTCGGTACGAACGTCACGGACTTCCGCGGTATCCCGGTCGCCCAGGGCAACACCGTCTCCGGCCTGCCCGAGGCTGCGGACACGAAGGTCCGCGCGATCATCGGCGACTTCCGTGACGGCATCCGCTGGGGTGTCCAGCGTGAACTGCCTATCGAGCTGATCCGCTTCGGTGACCCGGACGGTCAGGGTGACCTGAAGCGCCACAACCAGATCGCTCTGCGCCTGGAGATCGTGTACGGCTGGTACGCGTTCGCCGACAAGTTCGCGCTCATCAAGGACAAGGCCTGAGCATGATCCGGCTTACTCACTGTGAGACTGGCGTGGTCGTCGTGGTCGATGAGGTCACGGCGGACGGGCTGGGGCCGGGGTGGGTGCTGCCTGAGGAGGTGCCCGCCGACCCTGAGGAGACTGAGGGGGAGGCGGGCGCCTCTGCGCCACCGGAGAAGGGGCGGGGTAAGGGCGCCCACGCGAAGTCGGATGGCTGACGTCTTCGCCACGGTGGAGGATCTGGAGGCGCGGTGGCGTGGCTTGTCTGAGCAGGAGCGGCGGCGGGCCGCGGTGCTGCTGGAGGATGCGACGGACCTCATCAAGTCGTCGGCTCCGCGCTGGCAGCACGCCACTGCGGGGACGTTGAAGCGCATCGCCTGCGCGGTCGTGAAGCGTGCGCTCCAGGCCGAGCAGGGGGCGGCTGACGGGCTCCCCGAGCCACGGGGCCTCGTGTCTGGGGAGATGCACACGACGGGGCCGTTCACCGACCAGTACGCCTACGCGAACCCTGAGGGCGATTTGTTTCTGCGGGCGGCTGAGTTGAAGCAACTGGGGGGCCGCCGTAGCGCGGCGTTCGAGGTGGACTTGCTGGCTCCGGTGGTGGCCCCGTGATCGCCGCCGGCCTGGTCGCCGTGACGAGGCTCAGGGCGGGTGACGGTGGGCGCGACCGGTACGGTGAGGCTGTCCCCGGACCGGTCGTGGAGACGCCCCTGCCGCCCGCCCTGCTCAACCCTGGCGGCACGTCGGAGCCTGTCGCTGCGGGCTCTCTCCCGGTCGTCAGCCAGCCGACCCTGTACTGGCGCGGCCAGCACCCGGACATCTGCTCATCGGACCTCCTGCGCATCGCAGGCGTCACGTACAGGGTCGAGGGTGCCCCGGCGCGCTGGCCCAAGGGCTCCGTGGTGACGCTCCACGCCGCCACCGACCCGAAGACGACGGGGGGTGCCTGATGGGGAAGATCAAGTTCAGGCTCAACGGGCCCGGCGTCGCCCAGATGCTCCAGTCCCGTGAGGCGCAGGAAGCCGTCAAAGGGGCCGCGAAGGGGCTCGCTGAGCGGGCCGGGGAGGGCTTCAAGGTGCACTCCTCGACGACATCGCGTGCCCGAGCCTACGTGCGTGCCGGCACCCGTGAGGCGGGTCTGAGGCAGGCCCGCAAGCACGTCTTGGAGCGCGTCTACGGCGGGGGGAGCGGCTGATGGCTGGCACATCCCGGGACACGAAGGCCCTGGTGATGGCGGCCCTCGCGGCGGCCCTGCCGGGCGTGCAGGTCGTGTCCAGCGTCCCCTACGCGAACGGGGATCCGCCGGATCCTCTGATCCTGGTGATCGCTACGGGCGGGCAGGGCCAGCACCAGCGGGTCCTGAGTACCGGTCAGGTCACCATCGACAGTTTCGCTCCCACTACGGGCCAGGCAATGAGCCTGGCCCTTCGTGTTGACGCAGCGATCAACGCCCTCGTGGCCGGTCACGACCACCCGGTCACCAAGGTCACGGGGAACGCCCCAGCAGAGTCGCCCGACCCGACTATCACGGCCGCCCGAGCGACGGCCACCTACCAGATCACCACACGGAATCCGTAAGGAGAACCAATGACTACCAATGCCGACAACGTACTCGGCTTCGGGTCTGACGACGACAGCCTCTACCTGGGCGCCTACGACTCTCAGTTGGCCACCAAGATTCAGGGCCTCACCACCGCCATCCCTACAGCCCTGGAGGACTGCGGCTGGCTCGGCGACGACGGAATCAAGCTGACCATGGATGACTCGGTTACCAAGATCAAGGGGCACCAGGGCCATGGCACGGTTCGCACGTTCATGGACTCTTCGGAGACTGGCTTGGAGGCCATCCTCCTGGAGTCGAAGTTGGGCATCGTGACCCGCTTCCTGAACGCCAAGGCGGAGAAACTCCAGGAGCAGATCGGTGCCGGCCCGGCGAAGACGGACGTCGCGAAACTGACGGCGAAGGCCCAGCGCACGGTGACCGTGCTCAGTGGTGTCCTCGACGTGTTCGACACCGCCTCCACCGGTGACGCCCGCACCCGCATGCGGATCGTCTTCCCCCGCCTCGAGCTCGGTGAGCGCGGCGAGGTGGCCTTCAAGGTGGGCGAACTGACTGCCTGGAGTTACAAGCTCTCGGTGCTGGGCGACTACGTCATCTACTCCAACGCGAAGTCGCTGATCCCGGCCTGATAAGGCCCTCATTCTCCCTGCCCCGGCGCGGATGGTCGGTCCCTGCGCCGGGGCAGGGTCACCACAACCTGGGACCGCCAACCACCGAAAGGGACCGACATGACTAGCAAGAAGACGAGCAAGACGGCCGAGCGCGCCCGCGAGATCGGGGCCGCGACGCCGAAGGACTTCCAGGAGGCCGAGGCCAACGGCGGCGGCGTCGTCGAGGTGACCGTTGATGGCCTCACCGTCACGGTTGACCCGACCGTCTTCCAGTCTGACTGGGAGGTGATCGAGGCGCTGGCCGCGATGGAGGACGGTAGCGCCTCCCCGGCCGCGATGATGCGCGTGACTCGCGCCGTCCTGGGCGACGCCTACGGAGACGTGAAGGAGCACGTCCGCCGGGACGGGAAGGTCGACGCGGACGCCATGGGCGCCTTCCTCCAGCAGGTTTTCGAGGCCCTGAACGCGGGAAACTGATCGGCCTCCCCGCGCTCCTGCGGGAGCATGGGGAGGAGATCGAAGCCGACCTGCTCAGGGTCTACGGCATCGACCTGCTGGACCTCTACCGTGGCCGGCTGACGCCTAGGCGGCTGCTGGTCCTCATCCGGGGCCTCCCGCCCGGCTCGGCCCTAGGTAGGGCTATGGGCGGGGACGTTGCCCTCTCCGACGAGGTCACCGCTACGCGTATGGCTGCCTGGCAGATCTGCTGCTACATCGCCTCCGCCGTCGGGGCCAAGCAGTCCGAGCTGCCGAAGCCGCCGCAGCCTCCCGAACCGGGCTGGCAGCAGAAGGCGCGGGAGGCGCAGGAGAGGCAGGACGCTAAGGCGCGCCGCTGGCTCGCCAGGCACCCAGAACTGGTCGCCCAGGCCAGCGCATAACCACAAGAGGGGAGGCCCCGCAGCACGCCGCTGTGGGGCCTCCCAGCATATAGAGGAGGACCTGGTTTGGCTGGCTACAACATCGGAACCGCCTGGATTCAGGTCGCTATCTCCGGCTCCAACCTCACCCGCGAGGTCGAGGGCCAAATCAACCGCGTCAACACCAGCCGGGCCGAGAACAGCATCATCTCCGGCCTGGGTGGCGCGTTCCGCAAGGTCGGGAAGATCGCCGCAGGGGCGTTCGCCGTCGCCAGTACCGTCGCCCTCAGCGCAGGCTTCGCAGACATCGCGAAGCAGGCTATCGACGCCTCTGACGCGACGAACAAGTTCAAGAACACCCTGAATTTCGCGGGAAAGAGTGCGGCCGACGTTGACCGGCTCACCAAGTCCACGAAGGAATACGCGGACCGGACGGTCTACGGCCTGTCCGATATTCAGTCGATCACCGCCCAACTCGCGTCAAACAACGTCCAGGGCTACGACAAACTCGCCGAGGCCGCCGGTAACCTCAACGCCGTCGCCGGTGGAAATGCCGAAACATTTAAGAGCGTCGGCATGGTGCTCACCCAGACCGCTGGTCAGGGGAAACTCACCACCGAGAACTTCAACCAGCTCGCCGACGCCGTTCCCGGCGCATCCGGGAAACTCCAGCAGGCCCTCCTTGAAGCCGGCGCTTACACCGGCAATTTCAGGGAGGCGATGGAGAAGGGCGAGATCACCGCCGAGGAGTTCAACGCGGCGGTGATGGACCTGGGCATGACGGACGTCGCCAAGGAGGCGGCGACGTCGACCAAGACAATTGAGGGCGCCTGGGGCAACCTCGAGGCCGCCCTCGTGTCTGGGGCGATGGGCATCGTCGACCAGATCAAGCCCGCCCTAACGGACTTCATGGGAAATGTCGCCACGGGGGCTGAGAATGCCTTCGGCTGGATTCAAGACAACCTCATCCCCGGCATTCAGGGCGTGTGGGACATTCTCTCCAAGGGCAAGTTTGACGGCTCCGATAAACTCTTCGGCCTCGAAGAGGACAGTGGCATCGTTGACTTCCTCTTCAAGATCGGGGAGTCCGCCCGCGCGGCCGGGGACTGGATCACCGGGACCCTAATCCCCGGGATCCAGGGGGTCGCGTCGATCCTGTTCTCCGGCGACTACAAGGGCCCCGATTCGCTCTTCGGACTCGAAGAGGACTCCGCCCTGGTGGACTTCCTCTTCAATGTCCGTGACGCCGCTATCGAGGCCGGCACATGGATCAACGACACGCTCATCCCGTCGGTGCAGGGCATCACAGAGATCATCTTCACCGGGGAGACGGACAAGCCCCTCTTCGGGCTCGACCCGAACTCGCCGCTGACTGGGTTCCTGGAGGGGCTGCGTGACGCCATCGTCAAGGTCGGCGACGCCCTCCTGACCGCGACGTCCTGGGGTATCGAGCACAAGGGAATGCTCTCCACCCTGGCTGTCACCGTCGGTACCGCAGCGGGCGCTTTCTGGACACTCCATAAGGCGACGCAGGCGATTGACGGGATCAAGCAGGCCGGCAGCATCCTGAAATGGGTGACCAGCCTGAAATCCATGGAAGGCGCGGTGGATAAGGCGAAGAAGGCGCAGGCGGCCTTCAACGTGGTCTCGAACGCGAACCCGTACATCCTCATCGTGACGGCAATCCTCGCCGTCGTCGCCGCCCTGGCCTGGTTCTTCACCCAGACGGAGACCGGCAAGAAAGCATGGGCGGCGATCACCGCCGAGTTCCGCAAGTTCCTGGACTGGATCGCCCCCTACTGGGACGCGACCCTGAACGCGCTCAGCTCGACTTGGAACACGGTGTGGGCCGCCGTCAGCGGGTTCTTCACCTCCTATGTGGTGCCGCTGATCTCGGGTGCCGTGAGCGTCCTGAGTGGTGTGTGGTCGGTCCTGAGCGGCGCGGTGAGCGCCGTCTGGGGCGGGATCATGACGGCGATCTCGACGGTCGTGGACTGGATCTCCACCTACGTCGGCCCGGTCCTTTCTGGGGTGTGGACCGGAATCAAGGTTGCCGTGTGGGTCCTGGCTACGGCGGTCGTCTTGTACTTCCAGATGTGGTGGGCTGCGATCTCGACGGTCGTGGACTGGGTGGTCACCTACGTTGGGCCTGTCCTCGCTGCCGCCTGGGAGGGCATCAAGACCGGGGCCCAGTACCTGTGGGCGGGCATCGTCTGGGTGTGGGACGGCATCAAGGCTGCCGTCGGCGTGGCCGTGGACTGGTTCAACGCCTACGTGGCTCCCACCTTGGCCGCGGTGTGGGATGGCATCAAGATCGGGGCCCAGTTCCTGTGGAATGGCATCGTCACGATCTGGAATGGGATCAAGGCGGCCGTGCAGGTGGTGGCGGATTTCTTCACCGCCTATGTCATGCCGGTCATTTCCGCAGTGTGGACCGGGATCCAGGTGGGCGCCCAATTCCTGTGGAATGGCATCGTCACGATCTGGAATGGCATCAAGGCGGCCGTGCTCACGGTCGTCAGCTGGTTCCAGACCTACGTGCAGCCCGTCATCTCCACGGTATGGAACGGCATCAAGTCCGGCGCGGACACGCTGTGGAATGGCTTGAAGACCGTCTGGGACGGCATCAAGTCCACCATCAACACGGTGGCGACATGGTTCCAGAACACGCTCAAGCCGATCTTCGATACGGTCACCACGAATATCAAAAAAGCCTTCGAGAATATGAAGTCTGGTATTCAGACCGTGTGGGATGGGGTTAAGTCGGTTGCAGCCAAACCGATTAATTTCATCATCAATACCGTCTACAAGAATGGTATTAAGAAGACGGCTGATTCCATTGCGGAGAAACTGGGCCTGTCACTGAGACTCCCAGATGTCTCCGCAATCCCAGGGTACGCCAGCGGTGGTGTTTTGCCCGGATATTCGCCGGGGCGGGACATCTACCACTTCTACAGCCCCGACGGCGGTGGTGCTATCGCCCTGTCCGGCGGCGAGGCCATCATGAGGCCCGAGTGGGTGAAGGCCGTCGGCGGCCCCGCAGCGGTCCACCGGATGAACGCCGCAGCTCGCGGCTCGAGTGGGGCGCACATCCCCGGCGGGGACACGGGTGCCCGCTTCGCGGCCTTCGCCGACGGAGGTATCTGGGACAAGATCAAGGGAGCCGCAAAGTCCGGGTGGAACACGGCCACCGACTGGATCTCCAGTGCGGCGGACGCGGTCTCCTCGATCATCTCGGATCCGCTCGGAGCGGTGGAGAACCTGATCCGCCTCCCGATGAAGGCGGTCATGGCCGGCCTGCCCGGCAGTGGTTTCTTCCACGACATGGCTGGGGCCCTGCCTGGCCGCTGGGTTGACGGGTTCGGTGAGTGGCTCAAGGGCAAGACGGCCACGATGGCCGCCAGCGACATCGTGAACGCGGCCCGGATGGCGATCGGCGCGACCTACGTGTGGGGCGGCTCGAGCATCCCGCCCGGCGTGGACTGCTCGGGTCTCGTGTACTGGGCGGCCCACCAGATGGGCTCCCAGATTCCGCGCCTGACGGCGGCCGGCTACCAGGCGGGCTCCACGCCCGGCGGGTCCTACAACACGCCCGGGACCTTGTTGTTCTGGGGGTATCCGGCCCACCACATCGCCATCGCCTCCGGTGGTGGCCGGATGGTCGAGGCCCCCACGTTCGGGATCCCGGTCCGAGAGGTCCCCATCTGGGGGTCGCCGAGCACTGGCCTCTACAAGTTCGACAGCGGCGGCCTGCTGCAGCCGGGGCTGACGACGGTCCTCAACGCCACCGGGCGCCCCGAGCCGGTGTTCACGGGCGGCCAGTGGTCGAAGATCGACGACCTCCTCGGCAAGGGCGGGAACGCGCCCTCGGTGCTCGAGGTACGCGACGTGGACGGCGAGCTCATTGGCCGGATGCGCGTCGAGGCTGAGCGGGTCGCCGTCGAGGCGTCACGCAACGACTGAGAGGAGTCAGGATGGCACTCAAGGGGTGGATCGGCGCGACGTCCGGGCTCCCGTCCCTCCTCGTGGACGGGCCGGCCACGGTGACCGCTGGTGACCGTGTCCTGGCCCGCCTAGGGGAGGGCCAGCACCTCGTGGCTGACGCCCTGGCCGCGCCCGGCGTCGAGACCACCTACCGGGCGGGCGAGGATGAGGTGACCCTCACCCGCCGTGTCGGGGACTGGTACGGCGTCTACGTCACGGGCAAGGATGGGCGTTCCTTCCCCGGCCTCATCTACGTCAGCAATGAGGACCCGGTGGAGTGGTCGGCGAAGACATCCCGCGTCGGTGGGGTCACCAGGTGGGCGCTCCGGGATGAGCCCGAGTCCGGCACTGGTGTCATCGCCTGCCCGACCGAGTATGAGCCCTTCCTGTGGTGGGTGCTCCAGTCCCACGCCCCGATCATGCTCATCCCGTCCGCCCCGACGGCGGGGGTGCCGCCGCGGACGGTCATCGTCAACAGTGTCTCCCGGAAGCGTCTCTATGACGATCTGATCGAGCTGACGGTGAAGTGGACGGCGCACGAGCCCCGCGAGGATGGGGCCCCGCAGGGGGCCGTCCCGGTGACCACCTGGGGTGAGTGGCAGGACTACGGGGAGGCCCATCCTGACGAACCGGGTTGGCAGGCGTGGTCGGCGCTCGAGGTTGCTCAGCGCGTGCAGGGGATGCCATGAGGCCCGGCCCGTCTACTGAGGCCCTGGCCGGCCCCGTCGCCGTCGGAGCACGCATCGACGTCCACCTGGGTGGCGTGGTGGTCGCCCTGGACATCCCGTGCGAGGACGTGCAGATCGATTGGGCATCCGACCGTGTCGTGCCAGGGAAACTCACCTACACCTGCCCGGCGTCCCTGGTGCCCGAGTCGCCCGCGTCGGCGCTCAATAACTTCGGGCAGCGGTCGCACGTCGTCGCCATCCTCGAGACCCGGGACGGCCGCGACGAGGTTGACCTCGGGTGGTGGCAGCACCAGTCCTGGGAAGAGGACCCCTCCGGGAAGGTGAAGGTCGAGGCGCTGGACCTGCTGCAGGTGCTGGAGCAGGACCCGATGCCCTGGCCGTCGTCACCTCGTGGCGGGGCAACTGTCCTGTCTGAGGCGCAGCGCCTCGCCGGGACACTCCCGGTGGTCCTGGACCCGGGCACCCCGAACCCGCCGGTCAGCCCCTCCACCCAGTGGGGTCACAGCAGGACTGAGGCGATCCGGGACCTGTGCCACACCCGGGGCCTGAACTACACGGTGAAGGCGGACGGCTGCCTGCACCTGTGGGCGCAGACCGACGCCGGCAGCCCTGTGGCCCGCTACACGGGCCGGGACCTCCTCATCGAGGCGCCCCGCAAGTCGGTGGAGCGTCGCCCGAACCGGTGGGTGACCGTTGGCAGTCCCCAGCAGTCGGACGACAGGAAGCCGGCCGTGAAGTGGACCGGGACCGCCGTCGCATCCTCCTGGCCCTACGAACCCAGCACCTACGGGTGGGTCACCGACAGGCGAGAGTTCAACGCCGCGGCCTCGGCGGGGGCCGTGCACAAGGCGGCTCACACGAACATGGCGAACGCCCTGTCGGCGGCGTCGAAACGATCCGTGGAGATCGCCCCGGATCCGCGCTTGGAGGCCGGCGACGTGATCGCCGTCCACACCGACGCCGGTGAGGTCATCGTCGGCAAGGTCACGGCCTACTCCCTGCCGGTGGACAAGCCCGGCGGGCAGATGCGCATAGACATGGAGGAATTGGCATGGTGAAGCCGAATCTGTGGATCGATCGCAAGCCGTCCCCGGCTACGGCGGTCGCCAACCAGCAAGCCTCCTACGGCAGCGGCTCGCAGGCGGGGACGTGGGCCACTGGCCGCGTCCTGGAGGTCCTGGACGATGGCTTGGTCCGTGTGGAACTCCCGGCTGACGAGCCGGTGAGTGAGGTGGTCGCCCCGGCTGACGGCGGCGTGACCGCGGTCGGCGCTGAGTGCGTCTGCCTCCAGGCGGGGGACGGCAAGGTCTACCAGGTCGTCTCACCCGCCACCATCCCCGAGGGCGGGCAGGCGCGCGCTACGGGCGCGACGGGCCGGATCGCCCTCGAGGCGGCCGGCACGAAGGCCGAGCTTGACGCCGCCCGAAAGGAGATCGAGGCGGCGCAGAAGCAACTGTCCGAGGAGGTCAAGGCCGCGAAGGACGCCGCCTCGACGTCGGGCGAGGCGGCCGCGAACGCCCTGAAGCGGGCTCTCGGCCGCGTGACCGTCGCCACCACCGCCCCCGCGGATCCCGCCGACGGCGACCTGTGGGTGGCCACCAACTCCGACAAGCAGGCTACCGGCGTCAAGGTGTGGTCGGCCGCTGCCAAGGGCTGGCAGGACTACATGCTGGTGGCCGGGAAGGT
>QWCC01000094.1_pt1 | contig 36243 bp, 54 predicted proteins | sample 1972491 | NCBI WGS metagenome assembly QWCC01 (sample SAMN09866718, study PRJNA288562) | Human oral metagenome isolate term5_saliva, whole genome shotgun sequencing... | isolation source: mouth | host: Homo sapiens | place: USA: California
AGCGCTAAAGACCGCGCTAGAGCAATCGTAGGAGTATGGACCACCGCGCGCGGCCATGGAATAGGACACCTTGCCCAATTTAGATTGGAACCAGGCAATCATGGCCTCTAGCTTTTCGTTCGTGCCTGTGGCATTTGCTGGCTTGAGGTCGTCAAACTTTTTAAGGTCGTAGGAGTTGATTATCCTAATCAACTTACCGGCGTAGGCTGTGTCGGTCGCGTAAGTACCTTGTAGGCCATAGCATTGAGCCTCCGCAGTCGTAGCGGATAGGACTCTAGCATAATGGCTTTTGGCCCATGCAGAGTCAAAGATAGCCTCATGGTCCTTTACGGAGTCCTCCATTGAGTCATACCAACGAAAGCCGGCCTGTATCGTATACAAGCCACCGCCCCCATTATCCTCTTGAGTCGATAGGGTCGTCACTTTACCGGTCCAAGAACTGCCGGCCTTGATACCGAACCAGTTATTATACTTGAGCGCTAGGCCGCTACCTTTGTTAGTAGGACTTAGGCCACTCTCAAGCATAGCCTGGGCGATAGATACCGAGGCCTTTAGATTACGCGCGTATTTAACGCAGAGCCGAATCATCTGCTCCATAAACTTGAGGCGGTCTGGCACGTCGAAGTTAACGGTCGTGCCTAAGTTACCATAAATGGTTTGTCCAACCTTTTGGTATTCGTAGCCACCGCTTAGGACGTAGTAATGGCCGCCTCCGTCTTGGCGCATCATAAAGACCTTTTTATTCAGATACTCGGAGGTTAGCTTGCCTCCCCAGGTAATAGTAAAGAGTTCTTCCGGTATCACAAGGTTATTTTTGTTGTCGATTGCTATTCTAGGAGGGTTGATACTAACCACTGTGCCAGTAGCCATAGAAGCCGGCTGCATATTAGCAACCGTCTTTTCAATGAGTTTCTTCAATAACTCAATATCGAACTCTGCCATTAGCTAGCCCCCTCTCTAGGAATAAATAGCTTACACTCCATACTGTGGCCGGTAGCGTCTACTTTATGCGTTACCTCGTCTAGCAGATACCAACCATGTAAATTGATTTCCTTGACGTCAACATAAACCGCGCGACCGGATCTAAAGTCATAGTCACCGACCGAGAACGATAGAGTAACCGTTTCGGCCGGTTTTGACTTTAGCTTAAGGTACATTTCGGCCATTTGCTTAATCTGTGCCTCATTCATTTTTTCGTCAACCTTCTTGTAGAACTGAAGAATACCCCATTTTTTCTGCAAGTTGGAATCGTACTGGATATAGACGTCACGCCGACCGGCTTGCTTGTTGTCCTGGACCAATTTAACCAGGTTCGCAGAGTCCTCAATCGACCCCTCCCAGGAAAAGTCAGAGATAATCGACGCGTCGGCCAGGACGGTCCGTATGCGTAGATTCTCCGGCATATCCAAGCGCAACTTGCCAACGTCGTCCCAGAATACCGTCAATCGGCCGGTGTTAATCATAATCTGGTCTTGGCACTCCTGGATAATATCAATGGCCGACTTATCTTCTTTTAGAAGCGTCGGCAGCTTGATATTAGGAGCATTGAGCGCGCCAATGTCCAAGCTATAATCATTGGCTATCATCTTAACGACGTCGGCTAAGGTCTTGTCCTTGATAACGTAGGAGTTATTGCGGAGCAAGTACTTTAACTGGTCGTAAAAGACATAGGTTACTTGTTTATTCTTGGCCTTTTTGATTTTGAATAACTTACCGGCGAATAGTTTATGATCGTCGGCCATATAGACAATGACCGAGCCATAGTCAAACGGTATGTCGGTAATAACTTCAAGCTCCAGGCTTGCCGGCGCTCCGGCTCGCTTGGTTTTCCAGTTGATTGACTTGGTTACCGGCGCCAAGTCGTAAATTTCGCCTCCGCTTATGTTTTGAGTGACTAGGCTAATCTTTTCGGCTGCCGTCATGGTATTAAGAACACCTGTCCAGGATAGATCCAATGAGGATTTTTAATCTTGTACTTGTTGGCCTCATAGATTTTTCGCCATTGAGCACCGTCGCCATAATACTTGCGCGCTATCTTCCATAGGCAGTCGCCCCATACGACGGTATGATAGCGTTTAGGCGCCTCTTTTGGCTTAGGTGGAGTAGTAGCCGGCCGTTGTGGTTGCGGAGGCGTCACAATAGCCGGCGGTTTCTTCTCCGGTTCGCTTGGCTTAGGCTTAGGCACTTCGAGCTTGCGAGGTGCTAGCTTTTTCCACTCGATAAAGGTAATTGAATATTTAATATCCGTTTCATACCCAAAGGCAGAGCCGGTCTTAAAGTCGGATATCAAGTATAGCTCGTTGACGTTGGCGTTTTTCATGTTGGCGCCGAACAAGCCAGTTAAGACAACCCTAACTGGCGTATTGGACTTTTTCCACCGTCTTAGCTTGTCAATGATCGTCAAGGCGTCTACTCCGTTAGAGATATAGTTACCGTCCTTGACCGTCGGCAAGAATGACGTAATAGAGAACTTAACGAGGCTTTGATAGCCAGGGATAGGAATCTCGCCGGCGCTTAGGACCTCGACCGTTTCTATTTTCTGATTCTCGTCAACTTCGATTTCATCTGGGAGGACAGGCAACTCAAAGAGCGTTCCGTCCTCGCCTTTAATGTATAGTTTCATGGCCTACCTCCTCTAGTTATGAAGCAGACCGCTCGCTTGGTTCTCGACAACGTCTAAGAGTTGGTCGTTGAACTTAGCAATAAAGTCTTGCGTGTCTCGGTCGTCTTTAACTTCCAGGTTATTGACGATTTCTGGCTTAATCGTGATAAAGTTCTGTTGCCATTTCATCTCGGCCACGTCCTTAATCAGTTTCATGTACTCGTCTGACAGGCCGACCTCGTCAACCTTATCTAACTTACCACCCTTAGGCCCCTTGCCATTCCCACCGCCAAGCATTGAAGGGTCGAATGGTGTCGCCCCACCGACCCCACCAAGACCAGGGTCGCCTGGGTTAAGTGGGTTGTGAGCGCCAATATTCATGGCGTTGTTGACCTTGTCCAAGATACCTTGGACGCCATTAACGATACCTTTACCAAAGCCCTTACCGGCGTTATAGCCGTCAGCAACCGCGTCGCCAATATTGGTAAACGAGGCTCTTGGAGCGGTCCATAGTTGCGAGCCTTGTGGCTTGTCGCCAGCTAGGCCTTTAGCTAGACCTTGGATATGCTCTATCTTAGCAGCCGCGCCTTTGACCGGAGCAGCCATAGCATCACCCCAGGCCTTAGCAGTACTAGCAATACTAGACCGGCCGAGCGATACGTTAGTTAGAGCACCGATATTGACGCCAGGAATCTTATTGACCGCTTCAATCATGCTATTGATACCACCGATAGCCTTGTTAATCATGTCCTCGATACCACCAAGGACAGCGTTAATAAGACCGTCGACGACACCGCCGGCAGCCTCAGCCATCTTCGCGACGCCTTTGCCTATGTTGTACCAGAGCTGGTTCATACCATGGCCGAAGTCGTTCCACTTCTCAAGCAAGAAGTTAATGACGTCAATAAAGATGTTGGCAATCGTCTCGGCTATCGTGCCTATGATAACCAGGAAGCCCCACCACAAGGTTTTGATGAAGTCCACGCCCATAATAAAGGCATTGACAATGGCTTCCACTACTGTCGCAACGATATTCCAGATAGCAACAAAGATGTTAAAGGCTATCGCTGCCAGTCCATACAAGGCGGCGCCGATAATGCCAAATACCAACTCGACTGTCTCGCCCACGCCAATAGTAGCGACTGAAATACCAATCAGAATTGCTATGACGATTAAGCCAATAGCCACGATAGGGTTAGCCGCAACTAACATGTTGAATACCTTAACGGTTGTATTCAAGGCTTCCCAAGCAGCGCGAATAGTTTCGATTATCCGCATAGCTAGCATGTAGCTATATACGACCGCTAGCGCAGCCGCGATACCAGTTACAATCGGTCCAATCGTGCTCCAGTTGTTGGCAAAGAATTGGTAAATGCTAACTACTGTGTTCCAAACAATGCCTAGAATTTGAGCCAAGAACATGACGCTCCAAACTAGCGCGTCAATAGCTACCGTAGCAGCAGCCGCGAATTGCTTAAACTCGTCAGAACGTAAAGCGTCCTGGAGCATTTGGAATACTGGTTGCAATCTCATTTGGAGATAGTTTAAGAACGTCGTCCAAGCCTGTCCAATGGTCATTGGGACTTTGGAAAACTTGCTCTCAATGTCCTCTGCCGCAGCAAAGAGAGAGTTCTTAATCAACTCCGAGCTAATCTTGCCTTGTGCGGCCATCTTCCGTAGCTCGCCTCGGCTAATGCCGGCGTACTTTTCAATGGCCTGGAGGAGCATTGGCGCGTTCTCGGAGATAGACCGGAGTTCGTCACCTTGTAGTCGTCCACTAGCCATGGCCTGTGTGAGCTGAAGCATGGCGCTCTTTTGCTCCTCGGCACTTGCACCAGCGATAACGAACGACTTATTCATAAGCTCCATAAATCGGATAGACTCGTCATTGTTCTTAAACACGCCATTAGTTAGCATGTTTAGCTTGGCGACCGAGGACGCCATAGCTGTATATTCGGCTCGCGACCTTTGCGCGGTCCTGTATATCTTATCGTTTAGTTGAGCGGTTGTCTGTGAACCGTCATTTATGAGGTTTAACCTGGCCTGGATATTTGAATAAGTGTCCGAGGCATTGAATAGCGCTCTAAGCGCCCTCGTGACTGCCTGTATAGCAAATAGAGCAATGACATAGCCTTTGAACTTGGCCCACAAGTTAGCAACCTTACCACCGGCAGCAGTCGCATTATTGCCTAGCTCTGTATAAGCCGGAGCAATCATGCGTGTACTGCTATGTACCCTGGCAGCGGTCCTAGCCACTCGCTCTTGAGTATTGGCTACCTTATTGAGCGTCGCGGTTATCCTGTCATGCAACGTTAGTGTTGTACCTATACCAGCCACTTAATCACCTCCTAGATTTCTTTTCGGCCTCCTTGATTTGATTGTCCATATTTTCGCCATAGACAACCAAAGAGGCCGCGAGGAACGCTTGCTCCTCGCGACTCATAGCCAACCACCGACTTGGCAATACATTAAATTTATGGAGGACGGCATGCGCTAGTGCGCTCTCGCTATCCTCTTTAATTAGTTTTTTGCCTCGTCCACCAATTCATTAAAATCATTGAAGCCACTAGTATTTGTAATGGCATTTAAGATTTTCAAGTGCTCCGCGAACGTGAACATTTCACCGTATAGGTCCTGTTCACCCACAACGCCATAAGAGGCTTGTAGTTCCGCGTCTTGCAAGTCTGGCACGACCATGGACGTGCTACATAGCAAGTTGTTAAACTTAGCCATGTCTAACTTAGGCTCTTGGCGTCCTTTTAGTCCGGTACGATTGACATAGCACTTGTCTTGAATACGGTCGTACTCGCGACCTGTGATAATGCGAAGCTCGATTTCCTCGTCAAAGCTATCAAGTTTGAGCTTGATATTTTCGGAGTTCTTCTTGTTCTTCTTCAAGAATGATTTGATAGTTGACATGATTGGTTATCTCCTTTGTTTAGTTAGTTTAGGCTTGCTTAAACGATTCTAAGATTTCGATATCGTTAAAGCTAAAGTCTGTTTCTTCTTCCAGTACGTTGTTATCGCCGCTAGCCTTGAAGAGTAAGGCTTTCTCGAAGATAACGCCCTTTAGTACGCCAGAGTTTCGGCCAGCGTGTGAAGTTGGGTCTTCGTTTGCGTACTTGATTGAGATTTCTGGAATCTTACCCTCTTTGACGTAGTTGGCGATAATGTTGCGGATAGCTGGGTTTTGATAGTAATACTTAATGCTACCAGTGCCCTCTGACCCCACAACTTTCTTACTCGTCATGCGTTGGCCTAGTGGAGTAACGTCAACCGTCTTTAACTCAACTTTGGCCTCCATTTCGATAATCTCGGCAAAGGCAATATTCTTGCCGTCTACCGTAGCGAAGACTGTCCCCTCTTTTGAGGAGATTGTGTCTTGTTGGTTCATAGCTAATACCATAATTTACCTCCTATTTAACCTCTACTGTGACATAGAGTTTTTCCATAGCGTCGGCCAATTTCACACCTAAGTTAACCAGGATAGCCTCTTTCTGACTGCCCTCGGTAACCTTAATGTCCTCGGCGTCGTAGGTCAAAGCGCTCTGTGCAACGAGTGGGTCAAGTACTCGCACGATCAAGTGTTGCTTGAATAACTCGCGTCCGTCAATGTCATTGACAATTTGGCCGACGAAGTTTTCAACGAACACCGCTTGAATAGCCTCGCCGATAATGTCCATGGTCCGTACTAGCTTGTTCTTCTTGAAATCGTCATTCTGACCGTCTGCCAAGGTAACAAGCGTGTTAACGTCTTGAGCAATCAGAACACGACCGCGGAACATACGGAATACGATATTACCTTTTTCAATGACCTCTGCTAGCTCGTGAGGTGTCTTGGCGTCGCAGTCGATAGCGCCAACGTACTCGGCGTGTGTGAGGCTCTTAGAACCGGCGGTCGCAGATAGAGCGGCCACTCGATAGATAGCCTCCTTAGCAGTTAGCTTGTCGCCATTTGCTAAGGTAACGCCATTCTCAACGGAGATAACGCCCTCTGTGTTGGCCTCGGCATAGTTGTTGATTACCGCAACAACCGCGCGACCCTCGTTACGCCACTCTTTAATAGCAGCCACAAGTTTTTTCTTGTCCTCTACCGCGTCTGTACCATAGGCCACAACGCGGAAGTCTTGCTTGGATAACTCGGCGATAAACTTATCAACAGAGTTGTCGATAGCACCGTCAGCACCGCCGGCAAGATGAATTTGAGCTTGCGAGCCTCCGCCACTTGGTAATGTACCGGAGAAAGTCACATAGTCGTTAGCCTGTGGCAGTTGTGTTACTTGCAAGTCTTGGCTATCTACTTGAGAGCCGTCTAAGACCGTCGTTACCGTTACGTTAGGCCCATTGTTGATAATATTGACAACTAACTTGTTGCCCTCGGCGCCCTCTTTGACCGCAGTTACGGTTAGGCCTCCCTCGGTCCCTGTTGCCTTAGTACCGCCTGTGCTTGCCGGTACATAGACTAAGACCTTGCTAGCCACTGCTAATGCTTCGGCAACGCCACCGGTCTTAGCAGACGGTCCGAATAACTTAGCTAGGTCTGTGCCTTGTGCCACTGTGTGGAAGCCAGGCGCTGCTAGGCTTTGGCCTTGTAGCATGAGGGCTGGAATACCTACACCCGATACCAGGGCCTTTTGCTCCTTACCAGCCTTAAAGTTGACGTATGCGCCAGGCAGACGCTTATTTTGTGTAGTCCACGTCATTTATCATTACTCCTTTATTGGTTATTTGACCTTGAGCTTGCGCTCCAGGCCTTTGATTTGTGGGCTTTCGCCCTCTTGCTTGATAGCCACCGCTCCGGCCAAGCTATCCATTTTCGCTCCGTCTGGACTCGCCATGACGTGATGAACGTCGATAGAAAAGCTAACGGTTAATACTTGGTCGTTATGCTCCATATCCAGGTTGTGAATATGGTGCTTCTTGCCAAGGTATCTCCAAGAGCCGGTCATAAAGTCAGCCATAACACTCTCTATTTCTGCCCTCATATCTTCGCTCTCGCGAGGATAGTAAGTAAGGAATATAAAGATATGGCTAAGCATTTGGTCGCCTACAAGGCGCTTATGCGTGGTTTTCTTAGCATTGATAATAAAACAAGGTAACGACAAGCCTTGTTGAACTGGCTCGTCGTAAACCTCTACTTTGTCGAATCGCTCGCGCAGTTGAGCGATTAAGATAGATATAATGTTATCCAAGGTTCTTAAACAACTCCTCTGCTAATTTCTTCTCTAGTCGCTCCATGTATCTAGGCATTTCTTGCTCTATTTCGTCGGCGGTTAGCTTCATCATGAATCTACCCTCGACCCATGGCTTGACTAGACGCTTGCCGATAGCCGGTACATATCGCCCGACTTTTTGCCGGTGGCCGTCCTCTACAAAGCTTGCGTATTTGGTGTCGTCGAATACCTCAATCATGTAATCGTCACCCTTCTTGACGATAGCGCCGATTTTCCACCGGTCTTTAAGTAAGCCGGTACGTTGAGGCGTCCTATCCTTTACCTTGCGGAGGAAGTCAAGGGCCATTTGGCCCAATGCCTCCTTGAACAGGTCGTCGACAATCTCAACTGCTCGTTCTATGCGTCGGTTGAACTCCAAGACCTCGCTATAATCATAACCATTGTCCACGCTCTATCACCACTTCCTGGTGCGTCGGATAGACGAACGGCTCGTTAGTAGCGGTGTACTTGACGTCGCCAATTAGCAACTTACTGCCGGCCTTGATTTCAACGTCGGGTTGGCAGAATAGCTTTTCCACTTGATCCAACCGATTGGCCTCGGCCATGTTGGCATTGTTTAGCCTTTGGACCGATACGCGGCAAGGTATGTTGGACTTGCCGTCTACCGCTCCGAATCTGGAGCCTGTGGCCCCGTTGGGCTTGCGATAAGACTCCTTTTCCATTACTGACATGAGCTTGTCATAGGTCCACTCGATAGCGCCACGCGACTTAGATAGCACGTTGTTAATCTTAGCCATGGCTACCACCTCAAGCGACGGAACTCATTAAGCTCGCCCTCGAAGTCACCCATAAGGCTATTGAGCGCCTTAGTGGCCGCGTCGGTATCAAAGCTAACGGACGTATCGCCAACCTTAATTGTCTTGGCCTCACCGTCAAGTTGACCTAGCGCTTGCTTGAGCGCCAGGTCTGCCATACGTGCAATCGTATAGTCTAACTCGTCCGGTATTTCCTCGATATTGCAATAGTTAAGCACGCGTTGGACTAGCTCCTCTAGGATATAGTCCATGTGCTCGCTCTCTGCCAGGTCGAGGTTATTATTTAGCCTCAACCGGCGCTTCGTTAGCAAGGCTAGGCTCGCCAATTTCTGTTGGAGCTTCTGTTTCTGTTGCTCGTTCATCTTGTACGACCTCCCAACCACTATTTACAAACGCGCTAATCATAACGTCGTTTGATAGCACTTGCTCTTGGCCGTCCTTGGCTAAGAGCACTTGACCTGTTTCTAATTTAGCCATACTAGCTACCTCCTATATTAAGGTTTCTTGTGGACATAGATAGCTTTCTTCTTGCTATCAAGAACGAAAGCGTCATAGCGCACGCGACCCTCTACTAACTTACCGTTGATACCTGGAGGGTTGTCATGAATCTTGTAGTCTTGCAACTTAACAGGCGCAGTTGTCGCAACTGGGTGGGTCACGAAGAACTCAACCTTATCTGGCAAGTAGCTTGTAGGAACCAAGACGATAGCAACACCGTCGATTTCCCCTACTTGACCCTTGATTAAGGTTTCTTGCGCCAAGTCGCCGGACTTGATGAAAGCAGGGTCGAGCTTGATATTTTTGTAGAATTGAGGCCCTACATAAGCAATACGGCCAACTGTTGGTACTTTTGAGTCGGTCAATGCAACTTGAGCGTCTAAGAAAGCCTCGTAAGCATTGGCTTTAGTGATAGCCAAAGACTTAACTTGGCTAGCGTCTGCACCGGCTACAATCTTCGCAAAGCGATAGATGTCGATTTCTGGGATAACTACTTCGGTCAACTGACGGGCTAAAGCTTTACCTGCTTCCATAACGCCCATGGTGTCTTGTTCACTCTTGCGGTCGATTACGAAAGTGAATGAACGGTCTTTTGTTAGCTTGAGGGTTTGAACTGTGTTTTCCAAGTCAGCTGCTGCACCGTAGCGGTTTAAGCCGGTTGTCTTGTAGTCGTTCATCCCTGATGTTGGAACGGAATAAACTTTGACGGTATCAACGCCTTCAAAGTCGTAGTTTTGGTTGACTGCCCCATTAGATAAGGCCTCTTTAGCAAAGCGCTCATCTACCTTAGGACTGAATTTTTCTGCATAGTTCACTGGCATATTATTTTACCTCTTTCTAATATAGATTTTGATTTTATGGTGGCTTATACGCTGTCGAATCCGGCTTCAAAGAGCGCGTATTCGCCAGACGGAGGCGTCACTTGTGGTGTTGGTTGTCCACCAGCTGGTCTCGCTCCGTTAAATGTTGGGTCTTTCTTGTCGCTATCCACGAACAAGAATGATTTAGACTCGGAAAGGCTTTGGAGTTGCTCGTCTAAGCCTCCTAATTGACCTTGTTCGTCTAAGGTTAGCTTGGTACGGTCTAGCAAGCCACGGACAATGTTGGTGTCATGTACCTTGCCGGATAAGGCTAGGTCCACTGCATGATTCAAATTAGTGTCCTTGATTTGCTGTTCGTAGTTAGCTTTCTCTTGTTTGTACTTGGACTCTAGTTCCTCGTACTTCTTAGTTAATTCGGCATTGTCTTCCGAGCCTTTTTTGAGCTCTTTAATGTCCTTGTCACGGGCCGCCAACTGGGTCTCCAATGCTTTCTTGCTCTCCTCTGCAGCGGACAGTTTAGCATTTACCTCGGTTAGTGATTTGCCATGCTCGGCCATTACTTTCTCAATCTGCTCTTCGGTCAAGCCTAGAGCGCGTAATTCTTCACGCTTCATAATCTATCACTCCATTTCGTTTTTATTCGGCGTTACGACGCCGTTATGTTGGATAGTCGGATAGTTTATGGCGTCATGTCCAGGACGCTTGCCCTTAACGCCAGGCTAGCAAGATTTTGGATCACCTCCTACTAAGACCATACTTCGCTCTTAGCTGCTGCTCCTTGTCGTGGTACATTTGGAGTACCTCGTCCAATGTATATTCCTTGTTTTTATCGCTATTACCAGGAACGCTAGTTGCTCCATTGTCGCCTTGTGGCTCCGGTAGCAACTCGCCTTGGCTAGAGTAGTAGTCTAACTGCTCTTGCTCCGTCGTCGGTATAATCTTACTCCGGCATCGGACGTGGAATGGTGGCGCGGTCTTACCTGGGGCGAAGTCGTCCATGGAATAGACGCGGTTGTTTTGGCTTCGGCATATAGCCGACGTCCTAGAGTCCAGGATAGCCTCAATCTTGTATGTCTTGGCTCCTAGAGCTTTATACATGTCATAGTTGGCTAGCGTGTTATAAGCGGTCATTTCGGTACGGACTAGACGCTCGGCGTTGTGTAGCGATACCTCTGTCCGCTTGCTAACTTCCTTAACCGTTTCATCTAGGCCCCAACCGCCGGTCAAGGCCTTGTCCATGGTCTCCTTGATAGCCTTAAAGTGCTCCTCGCCATGAGTCCAGATACGATTAGAAAACTCTGTACCGGACCATTCCGAGGCCATTCGGCGCGCTATCAGCTCGTCATTTAGCTTGACTACTGCCTTAACGGACAGTACTCCGGCCTTGGCTAGGTCGCGACCTGTTTGGGCCGCGGTGGAGATATATCCGTCTGCCATGCCTCGCTTGGCTTGCTCTGTGATACCTCCCTCGCCTAGATATGCCTTGCCTGTCCGACGTCTTATCTCCTCTAGCAGAGCCTCCTTGCGGCTAACTCTATGGCGAATAGATAAGGCGTCTAGCAAGGCCTCAGGCGTGTCTGGGTTGAGCGATAACTGCCTGTACTCGGCTAGCGTGACGCGGTTCAGAACGTATAGCTCCTCGCTCGTTAAGAACTTGGCTGCCTCGGCCTGTGTCATGCCATTGTTGGCCGCGTACCGAGCATAGAACGCCTGTATTTCCTTTATTATATCAGATTCGAGGACGGTTAGTTGGTCGCTTATACGTCTTAGCACTTCGTCCTCTCGCGTCCGCATCATTTTATCTTGTAATGCAGCACGCTTGAGCCAATATTCGTGACTTACCATGGCTTATCACTCCTTAGCTTGTCTGCCCTCGTCCTTGTCCTCCGGTGGGTGTTCGTGGTCGTGGCTATGGTCGTGTCCAAAGTCGTAGCCTAGGTCGGCATTGGCCTTTTCTTCTTCCTCCTTGAGTCGCTCCTCTACCTCCGGACTGTACCAAGGGTGTTGCTCGCGGATAGTCCGAGCGTCTAAGATACCGACGGAGTTGCGAGCGTCCTGGATAGCTTCAGATTCGTTAGTGATCGTGTCGCGGTTAAAGACATAGCGGAACTTCTCCAGGTCAACGTCATGGCCGGTCTTGTTCTTGATATCATTAGCAACGAACCACATAAACAAGCGGATAGACGCCTGTAACTCATTCTCAAAGTCGTTCGCGTCTAGGTCTAACGATAGATAGCGCCACTTGAGAGCTTGACCGCTAGCATTGCCCAGGTTCTCGTCCTGTGTGTCGATAGCTCGGCTAGCCTCATATAGCATTTTCCGGTTACGCGCAATCTCCGACTCAACCGACTCTGTCTTGATATCGGCCTGGAGCTTGTCAACTCCTCCGCCGTTTCTAACCTTTATTGTTTTGTAGAGGTTCAAGTTTTCGATGAACTCCTCTAACTTCTCGCCTCCGTAGTCCTTGAGGATATAAATAAACTTAGGAATGTCGGCCAGCAAGTCGGCATTAACAGACGCTTGCATTTCGATATTGTCGATAATCGACTTCACCTGGTCGAGCAGTGATTGCTCTTGCTCGTTGTACTTGAATACGACAAGAGGCACGCGCTCCCAGTTGTAGCTATGAACTTGGCCTTTCTCGTCCATGTATCTAAAGTGAGGCTGAACTCCCTTATAAGCGCTATTGGCAACTAGCTTATTGCCTCGCTCTAGCTTGTAATAGGTAATGCCCTCACTGTTCCAGTACTCAACATGAATCTCGGTGTCTTTCTTACCGCCAATCTTGTAAACGACTTGCGGATAGATACGGAGGAACGCGTCAACGATAGTCCGGCGCTCGTCGGCATAGAACGGAATAATTTGTTGACTCGGTACTTTATACAAGCGAAGCTCTCCGGCCTCGTTGTAATAAGGTATGCCATAAGCGATACCTTTGATAATAGCCTCGCGGCCGATAGCCTTAATCTCTTTGAGGAGAGCCTCGTCAAAAATCTTGTCGATTTCCTCTTTGATAGCAACGTCCTCTTTATCGTCGCCCCCATACATGATTGTCGGCTCCTTGGCTAGCAGATAGCCAGTCTTTTGGTCTACTATCTTGCGGAATAGGCCCAGGCGCAGTTGCGCGTTGTTCTTCCATTCCACGTCCTGTTTCTTGGTCGTGATATCCGTTTCGTTGTTGTAGTAGCGCTCGGCAGTAACCATTGTCGCTTGCCTCTTGCTAATAACATGCTCGGCTATCTCAATCTCAAGCAGCTCTTTCTCGGATAGTTCCAAGGCAACAAGCGCCCTTTCCTTGAGCCAGTCAAACCATTTTGCCATATTTTCACTCCTTTATTACCAACCGGCACTTACGCCAGGCTGTCTCATATCATTTTCAAACGCGTATCGTGTCGCGTCGATTGTGTGGTTGTCAGTACCAACTAACCTTGTCTTAGGGTTGCCGTCCTTGTCGGTGTCATAGTCGATAGCCTCAAACTCGCGCGCTATGTTAGGCGTACGTTTAGGGTCTATGACTATCTCGTACAAATCGTCAAGCCAGCGCTCGCCATACTCGATACTATCCGGCCCTTTCTTGGCTCCATAGAATCGCGTCACGCCGTGCTCGTAGACTATCTCGTCGATAGACTTAGGCTCGGCGCTATCAGCTATACAGTCGGTCGTATTGTACCGCTTGCCCTTTATCCAATCGGCTAGCTTACGGTTGCTAATCTTAACTCCGTAGTACTCGTCCATGGCATAGATACGACGCCTTTTCTTGTCATAGTGCCACCGGACGAAAGCAAGAGGGTCGTTAGCATAACCAAAGTCGACGCCCTGGCGTATATTATCAAACGTAGCGTATAGCTCGTCTGGTATCGTGGTAAAGACTAAGTTTTCTAATGGCGATACGCCGGAGCCAACTGCCTCGCCCATGTACTCCCAGTCATAGGCCCTCTGTGACCTCTGTCTAGTGGCCTCTGCCTCGTCAATAAAGGCTTGGCTTATCCAAGGGTTGTCCAGGTATGTCGAGTGGTGTACGAATGTATTAGCCGGCAATAGCGCGGTGTTGTACTTCTTATTAACCCAAGACTGCTTGCGCTTAGGTGGGTTGTAAGAGTAGAAGAACTTATAGAATAGTCCGTCCGGTAGCTCGCCACGCACGATAGAGTTAGTTACAATCTTGATTTCTTCCTCGGTCTTGAACTCGGCCAATTCTTCCACCCAGGCGATAGCATAAGGGAATCGGCTAGACTTGAGGGACTTAAGGCGGTTCGGGTCCTGCAAGCCTCGGAATATGATTTGATTGCCTCGTGGCAGATAAGTAATCTTAAGTGGCGACTTGTTGACCTTGAAATACTTCCGGACGCCTTGCTCCTCGATTGCCCACATGATTTGCTCGAATACCGATTCTTGTAGGTCCCTGTCTACTTTACGTATGCAGACCGCATTGACCGGATAGCGCATAATCATTTGTACCACGATATGACCTAGGTCCGAGGACTTACCGGAGCCACGTCCACCCTTGCAGACAACGTGGAGTATGTCTGGGTTAAAGGCTGCTCGCCATACGTCGTGAAACTTAGGCGGAATGATATCCGTAATCTTAACGTCTCTCTCTTGCGCCATAGCTAACCTCCTGGCCCTATGTCGTCAATGAATCGAACGCCAGCCTCGTCAATCGAAGCACCGCCATTAAGACTTTCAATCTGGGCGCGCATGAGTTGTTTCTTGAGGTCGCGTTCCTCTGGGTCCTGTGGCCTATCACGCCATAAGTCCGGACGTCTATTCTTGAGCCAGAATATGGCCGAGGCCGGGTCTGGTGGGACTTGCTTTTTAACTTTCTTCTGGCGCCTCTTTTGAACGCCGTCCGCGTCCTCTATCCAGTGCTCCACTTCCTCATATTCATAGCCAAGGGCGCGTTTCAAGAGGGCATTCTCGACCTCGATATCAACAGGCGCCTTTCCCCTTTTAATGGCCTCACTAATCTCATTGAAGGTATTAAACCAACGATAAAGAGTTCCGGCAGCTATGCCCATTCTTTCCGCTATCATTACATCAGTCAAGCCCTCTCGTGCCCAACCCTCTAACTTTAGTAGGCCGTCCTCTGTCAGCCATTCTTGGAACTTGCCTTTAGCCAACAGAATCACCTCCTAGAGTTGGCAACTAAAAAAAAGATAGGTATCACCCTATCTTAGGTAGCCTGTAACGCTTACTAGGCGTGGCTTTTGATTGTGCTTCTTAGCCAATTCCCTCGACTTGGAATTAACCGCGTCTATGTATGGCTTAACTAGCTTCTTGGCCTCGTCGTAAGAGATAAGGCCATTATAGAATTTGATTTTAACTTCTTGCGCTTCTTGTCTTAGAGCTTGTGTTTCCTGTGTCATATTAAAACCGCCTTTGTTTTATGATATTTACATAATACCATAGACAACAGTTATTGCAATAGCTTAGTCCTCTAATTCTTCCGCACCTTCAAAATCAATTCCGGAGATAGTCTTAAAGTTGTCCTTGATTTTTTTAGGGTCGCCTTTGTAGAATACTAAAACGTTTTGGTGTGTTCTGACTACTTTCCTAGATCCCATAAAGCGACGCGCTCTTAGGCCGCTAGTGCCTAGTTGGTTAATGAGGATAATGTCATTATAGAACTTGAGGCCTACCTCTTCAAAGGCTTGTTTTGTCAGACCTGTAAGACCTCGATAGAAGCCCTTTTTGTCTCTAACGTCGGATATAGTCACGATAGCAAAGCGGTTGTCTTTGAGTGCCTTGGCCGTCCTTTGTAGGATATTCTTGTATATCTCCGCAAAGGCCTCATAGTCCATATTGGATATATCTTTATCATTGTCAGAGTAAACTTCTAGGTCAAAGTAAGGCGGACATGTAAATAGCAAGTCTGCCGTCCCTGGCTCGATATGATCCAGGATATTTTGCGAGTCGTCGCATACCCATTGGATATTAGCCATATTGCAACCAATCTCTTGAGCGTTGGCATAGTTGGCGTCAACCTGTTCTTGTCTAAGGTCGCAGCCGATATAATTAAAGCCTAGACGCTCTGCAACAACACCTCTGACGCTACCACCGGCGAAGCAGTCTACAATCAGAGAACCCTCTCCAGGCGTGAACCAAAGATAGCCCAACTCACAAAGTACAGGGTCAAAGATAGACGTACCATTAAGATTACCAGAGTCTAAGTTCTTAGTATAGACAAGGTTCTCCTCTCGCCCGACCTCGCTCTTGATTCCTAGGCTCTTCCAGAACCGTTTGCGGTCTTGCCAACGTCCTTGCCTCGTGTCGAGTATGCTAAGAGGAGGAACGCCAAAGTCCTCTATAAGGCTCGTTCCTGTTGGGTTATTGAGTGCTCTGTCTTTGAGTGTCTCGAAGAGGTCAAAGCCGAATGACTCCATATCCATTTCTATAAAGTCCAACTCTGCCTTTAACATATCCTCGTCCCAGTCGGCAAGCTCGGCCACCTTGTTATCAGCCAGTCTAAAGGCCTTCACTTGGTCCTCGGTTAGGTCGTCTGCCACGATAACCGGAACATCTTTAAGTCCTAGCTTTTTAGCAGCCTTGAGGCGCGTGTGACCGTTGATAATTTCGTTATTAGCGTCTACTACAATCGTGTTTTTGAAACCAAAGTTAATAATAGAGCTAGCGACCGCGTCAACTGCCTGGTCGTTCTTACGTGGGTTATTGACGTAAGGTATAAGGCTATCTATGTCCATATACTGTACGTCGTATTTTTTATAATTCATTTAATCGCCTCCTAAAAATTATATAAAAAGAGCCACCTAATGTTAGGCGGCGTGGTGGCTCTTTCGTCAGGAAAACTTCCAGAAGATTTACAGTCAGTCACAACAATAAAACTCCCATTATTTGCAAAGCTAGTGGCCTTGCAATTTCGAGGACAGGACTCGAACCTGTGACCTCCGGCTCATGAGACCGGCGAGCTTCCGCTGCTCCTCCTCGATATAAGCCGGATAGAAGAAAGGTATAAGAAACTATCCGGCATTATTTAACTTCCTTAAGGAGACATACCTTTCGAAGTCGTGTAAAGGCTAGTTCCATAGCTCTTTACTCTATTATTATACTACACAATATTAGCATTTACTATCTGAATTTATTCTGACTTTATTCTAGTCCGCATACACGATAAGCGAGCCGGCTTTGTAGTAGGCCGCGAAGTGAAGCATGCCTTTGTCGTGGAGCGAGTAATAAGTTTCGATTGCGTAGTTGTAGTCCTCGCAGATTTCCTCTATGGTCTTAGGGCGATTGAGGCAGTATCTATCTATCACGATTTGGCGCGTGTAGGCGTCAAAGATTGAGTTGATTGCCTCCTCGATTAGTTGGACTTCCTTGGCCGCGGTCTGCTGCCTTACGACGTAGTCCTCGATTGGCTTGCTTACCTTGCCGGTGTATGATCTCGGCTCGAATGAGTAGGCCGCAGTGACCTTGCTCTCAAAAGCCTCACCGGATATTTTTTTAAGTCGCCAGTAGTAGGTAAGCAAGAACCGCTTGACCGTTTCTATGGTCTTGGCGTCGTCGATAGGACGGAATAACTCAATATCCATTACGCTCCTCCTTGCCTTTGACAAGGCGTACTATTTCAAACTCGAAAGGTAGCGGTCTACTGTGTGCCGCGTAGACTCTGTCGCCTTTGACGGTTTCGAATGGATAGTTCTCATTAAGGTATCTATGCAAGTCAGACTTCCTGGGCGATCGCATGACCTCCAGGCCTGTTGCGGTCTTTAGTACATATTCGACGTCTTTAACTAATGTCATGTTCATTCTCCTATCAGAACCAGGCCTCTAAATGGCTTGGCTTTTTTGATATACCGCCGGATAGTATGACGGCTAACTCCGAAGTAAGCGCCGGCCTTAGATAGGCTCTGAAATACTAGCTTGGCGTCGTTGATAGCGTCATAGGCAGTTACGCGCATACTTGTATTGATTAGGCCATTGGCAACCGCATGGTCGTTGTTTTCCTTGTAGGTGGCCCATTCCAGATTACTTACGTGGTTATTGTGTGGGTCGCCGTCCTTGTGGTTGATCGTCGGCTTGTTCTCTGGGTTAGGTATAAAGGCCAGGCCAACAAGTCGGTGGATATAGAACGACTTAGGCTTGCCGTCGCGCCATAGCGTGACATGGTAATCACGTCCTAGGCGGTTCTTTGGCTTGAGTACTCGGCACTTCCATTTTCTAAAGCCATGGAATGGCGAGTAGGTTACTTTGCCAGGTGTGCTCCTAACGTTGCCGTGATTACTTACTTGATAATGGCCTTCATAGCCTGGTATGTCTCTCCATAATTCAGTCATTTTATTTATTCCTTTCTGCCACCGTATCACAGGTGGCTCTAATCAAAAGGGAGGTCGTCCTCGCTAATGTCGATTGGGTTACCCTCACCGGCGAGCGCTCCGTAGTTGCTCTGTTGCGCCTGGTACGTATTAACCTGTTGGACCGGCGCTTGTTGGTAATAGCCTTGTTGCGGTGCTTGTTGTTGGCTATTCTTTCCGTCTAGGAACTCGACGCTCTCGGCCACCACTTCCATTACAAATACCTTTCGACCGTCGCTCTCATAGCTTCGAGTTGACAGGCGTCCGTCTACTCCGACCTTTGAGCCTTTCCGGAGGTTATTGGCGATAGCCTCCGCGGTCTTGTTCCAGGCTTGGCATGGAATAAAGTCCGCGCCTTGGTCGCCATAGCTCTTATTAACCGCGACCGTAAAATTCAAGACTGCCTTGCCTGTGCTCGTGTACTTCAGTTCTGGGTCCTTAGTCAGACGTCCTATGATATTAGTTCTGTTCATTCTTCTCTGCCTCTTTTCTTCGTTTTAGCATACCATAATAAGACTCGCTATGCTTCGTCAAGCACTCGTGACAAGTCTTGGTCCGGCAATTATTTTTGGTCCGCCGGAACTCTTTCTCGCTCTTTCGTTGGTTGCACTTTCGGCAAACTCTAGTTGTCGTGTATAGCGATTCTTTAATTGGCGTGTATTTTTTGATTTAGTCGTAAGGGTTGGCATTTACCAAGCTACCGTCCTCTTGCTCCAGGACGATAAACTTGCCAGACATGCCGATATACTTGCCGACGATAACACCCACTTGGTATTTATCGCCCTTTTTCATGCTCTTTACTTTCATAAGTCCTCACCATACGCCAACTTGACAAGGCTAGCTGGGTTGTAGCATCCGAAGTGTTTAGCAAAGTTGTCGACCGATACGACCGGCAGTTGTTGATAGCCATGTACTCGGATAGCGTCTAAGGCTCCCTGGTCGATTGTCACGTCGATATACTCAAAGTCGATATACTTTGATTTGAGGAATCGCTTAGTCATGTCGCAGTTAGGACATTGGGGTTTGCCATATACTGTAATCTTCTTCATTTTTTAAGCTCCTTTAAGTTCCTTTATTTGGTCTAGTAGTTTTTCTAACTCTGCCTCGTCCTTGATATAGCCAAAGACGTCATTATTAAATAGCGCGTCTGATATATGAGGCTCGTCACCGTCGAAGTACAGGACCGCAAGCTCCAGGCCATGGCTGTATTTGCCATATATCACGCTAGCACCATAGCTATTAGCGAATCTGTACACTGTCCGATAGCCCATATTATCCTCTATCTTATTTATGATATAGTCCTTGTACTTGTCACAATACGTTCTGTTAGGCTCCATTATACTCGCTCCTTTAGTTTGCCAGGTACTTGAAAAGGGCCAGGACCATAAGTACCAAGGCCAATACTACAAATAATTGTGGTGCAAAAATCAAAAGCACCAGGATAATTAAACAACCGCAACCGTTAAATTTCATCTTAAACAACCTCCATTCCTAAAACTTGATAAATATTTCTTGGATTATTGTAAGCCATAATGCTTGATTGCTCCTGTGCCTCGCGCCGGCTCTTGTATGCTCTTAGTAGAATTTTATCCGTTGCAATATCGCCTACCTTACGGCTCTCTCTAATGATATAGATAACCTCCTCGCCATAGAGCATAAAGTTAATTGGTATGTCGTAGTGCTCCTCTAGCGCCAGTAAGAACTTATGGCTTGGATAATACTCGCCACGCTCCCAGTTGCTGATAGCGCTTGGCTTGGCGCCGATAGGCTCGCCGAACTCTGCCATTGTCAGACCGAGTTTCTTGCGTACCGCCTTGATACGCTCGCCGGTCTGTTTTAGTCTCCGCTTGTCTTTATTAGTCATGCTTACGCTCCTTATCTTTAATTTCCTCTGCCAAGGCCATGAGCGCCTTGGCTAGTTTCTGATAGTCATATAGTCCGGCCTCTCCGTCGCGTCTTATTCGCTCCAGTATGTTATACTGTTATACCATTCAGCCACCTCATTAGGAATAATAGGTTTAAGAGATTCAAGGTATGACATGGCGTCATTTTTAATCTTTTATTCAAGAGCGCTGTCTGGCTCTATACTATTTACTAAATCATATAATATATCAAAATTACTCATATCAATACGCCTCCACTTTAGCCGACTTGATAACCTCGCGCGCCTTATGGAACTCCAGGTCGATATCTATATACAAGTCATTGATAATCAAGCATGTTCTGTGGTCTCTGGTAAGGCCGAGCGCTAGCTCGTCCTCGTTAGTTACTGTGAATTGTCTTAGTTTGCCATTCGAGGGCATTTCAAAAGTCATTCGCAATCTAGGCTTAGTTTCCATGGCTTTTAGCCTCCTCGATTAGCTTCAGTATTTGTTCCGGAGAATGCTTTACTCTGATAATATCTCTGTCACTTAGCCATATTACGGTGTATTCCTCATAAGGTCTAAACCCCTCGATATGCGCAACGTTAACGTATGACCATACGTTATCTGGCAATAACATTACTCTGATAAACATTATTTTTCCTCCTCCTCTTTCTGCTCTAGCGCTCTAAAGGTATATTCAACCCACGCCAGAACGCCGGCGATTATAATTAGTATGCTTACTGTGGTTAAAATTTGGTCCATTTTTTCTACTTTCCTCCTGTACTAGTCTACTTGTAAATCTGTATCAATTTAGCCTTTACCTGTTTCATCTGACTCTCTGACAAGGCTAGCGCATCATAGTCTGGCTAACCTTATCGAGAGGGCCTATCTTGCCTAATTATTGAAAATTTGGTACCCAGGGCGCGTTTTTATATCAAAGCCATATAATCTATCGCCTCAAGCATAAATCGCATCCTTGACCCAATTTTTGCCCGATTTTCGTATTAGCCATAGCGACTGCTTGTACTTGCCTATGAATAATTTAGCCTTGAGCTTAAATTCCGGCTTTTCGAATCCTTTCGTGTCCAGGTACTCGACCGAGCCGTCCGGATAGGTCACGCGAAAGTCGGCGAAGTAGTTAATCGCTCTGATGTGCTTTCCTGTGACAGGGTGCTTCTGAGCCGGTAGCAACTCGCATTTGACTTGTAGCTCTAGCTTGGATATGACGCCAGCTTGTTTGAGTAGCTTTAGATGCTCGTAGTATCTAGCTTCCAGAGTCGAGTCGAATCGGATGCCATCAACCGTCTTAGGTCTAGCTCCGTACTTGTTAGACTTCCTCCGGCCGGAATTCACACATTGCCACATAAGTGACTTCTCCTTTCCATTTTGCGATTAGGTAGTCAATCTGGCCTCTGTGTTTGTCCGATAACGATTCATAGCTTGTGGTGTATAAAAAATATCCGTCGTCAAACACGTAGCCAACGGTCCTGTTATGGCACCAGATAGCGAGCACTTCTTTATCGCCGAAATCATTGTTCCAGGTACATTCAAAGCCAATTCGCTCTAGCCATTCTTTTAACGTTTCTAATTTCATGCTATGCCTTCTTTCTCATGTTTGGTCCTGTCATTAAGACCTGTTTTGACAATACCTGGATGCGCTCTAACATCCGGCCTGCGTCCAGTCGACTCTTGAGCCGACGCTCTACTTGCGCCGCGAACTCCTCTTGCGTTAGGTTCGACGTGAAGAACGTCAAGCGGTTGTTGTTGGCTCGGTAATTGAGTATCTCGTAAAGAATCGTCTTGTAGCCCCATTCGCCGGTGCTCTCTGTTCCGATATCGTCCAGGATAAGGACCTCGGCATTCTTGAGGCTCGCTATCTTGCGTAGCTTAGCGTTGTCGTTTACGTCGAATAGCGCCTTGAGGTCCTCAAGTAGGCTTGAAGTCGTGATATACGTCACGCCAGCCCCCTTTTCGTTGAGGCTCCTAGCCACACCGGCCATTAGATAGCTCTTGCCTAGCCCAAAGTCACCGTATAGCCATACGCCTCGTTGTTCGCCCATAAATTCATAATTTCGGACCAGGCGCTTGAATGCCTTTAAGATTTGCTCTGCCTCTGGGTTTACATGCAGTTGCTCTAGCGTGATTATCGGCAAGGCCTCCGTCACCTTGTCTAGTACTAGCGCAGTACTCACGCCCATTCGTCGCCTTGGAGTAAACTCTACCGGCGGATAGTAGACCAGGACTTGGCCGTCTTTATAGCGTAATTCCGGTGGCTTATCCGGCTTATCGCGCTTGGCTAGCCAGTACTCGTTTAGTCTTGATAGGGCCTCTTTGACTTGTTGCTTGGTTAGTCCGTTGGCTTTGATAAACTCTTGGACTTTTGGATCATTAAGAATCTCAACGATTCGCTCGCGCCCCCTCGCGCGACGCTCCTCGGATATCGTAATATCCGCCATGGCCTCGCTTATTTTTTGCATTGTGCCGCCTCCTAAATTATATATTTAGCATTATTAGTGATTGTGGTAATACGTATATACTACACTCTAGTTATATACAGGATATATTTATTCTAGTTTAGCCGCCGGGGTGGCGGCGTATTATCTTAATCTATTCTTCTCTTCTCTTCTCTTACGCGTGACGTCACGTGACATGTCACGTGACACCTTTAAGTTGATTGTAATATTCTTCAAGACTTGTTAAATCTTTAGGCACTCCAGGCGCCATTGGGTCATATCCTAAAGCCTTGATTCGCTTACGTAGTCGGGATTTCTTCTGCCTTTTGTTGTCCATGGCTCTCAGTTCGTCTAGCGCGTCAACATTTTGGTGTTTTTCCCAGTTATAAATAGTGATTTTGCCGAGGTCGTCTATCTCAATCATGCCGAAAGACTCTAAAGTTTTGACCGCAGCCCGAACAAGTGTCACGTGACACCCTAAAATCGTCGCGAGCATGTCGTCTGTATATACGACCCTCTGGCCGACGTAGACATCGCCTCCGTCGTTTATCTTACCGGCCAGGCAAAGCAACTGGATCCATATCAGAATTATCTTATCTCCGTCCGGCATAGTCCGGATAATGCGAATCTTCTCGTCGTCAAACATATTGACGCTTAACTTTATCCAACGTATGTCCATGTTTAGGCCTCCTCTCCGGCGATATAAACTGGCACGCCTGTTACTTTGGTTATGACCTCGCGGAAGTACTCGGCGTCCGAGTTTCGGTCTGATAGGTGGAGCAAGTGGACCTCCTCAAGCTCGCCTGGCCATGATTTGTTGGCCATGAAGAACTTAACCACGTTGTCTAGTGCGAAGTGGCTTTTTAAAATTCGGTCATGTTGCTTGCGGTCTATCCGTCCGAATTGATAGCCTTGCTCTAGGCGCTCCAGGTCATAGTTGCACTCTACAAGTGCTATATTCACCTTAGAAAATCTGTATCTAATGTAGTACGTGTCCGTTGCGAACAATACCACTTTATTGCTAGGCGATTTAATGATATATCCTAGTGGCTCTCTCGCGTCGTGCTCGACGTCAAAGGCGGTTACTTGCCAGTCTCCAACTTGGATAGTCTCGCCGTTAGATATCGCCTTGGCCTTGTATAGCGGAGTGCCTAGCGCTACTAGCGTCCCTAGCGAGGCTATGACCTTGGCTCCGGCTCGCTTGAGTGTTTGCTCCAGGTACTTTGCATGGTCGCTGTGCTCGTGGGTTAGGACCACGCCTTGGACCTGTCTCCAGTTGATTTTGAGCTTGCTTGGGTTGATACCGGCCTCTAGCATTAGGCTGCTGCTACCCTCCGTTAGAAGATAGCAGTTGCCTTTAGAGCTAGAGCCGAATGTTTCGACTTGTACCATGGCTAGAACCCTGGCTCGTCAAGGTCGCCGAGTAAGTTGTCGATTTCCTCGTCGCTTACCGCTTCGAGTGTCATTTGCTTATCTTCCTCGACCGGCTCCGATTTAGCCTTATCCTTGGCCTTTGGTTTAGCCTTGACCGCCTCTACAATTTCCTTTGCCTCCTCGGCGCTTGCTACTGGTACGCTTGTATCAATCATGATTTGATTGGCCTCGCGCTCTACTGTCTCGGTTACGTCGCGGACTGCTCGCTCTTGGCCGTCCTCGTACTCGTACGAGGTGGTTTCATTGATTGAGTTAATCAACGCGTCGCTATCATTAGAGGTGTTGATAAAGGCCTTGGCGGCTCGGTTGATAACCGTCCGTTTAGCCATTTCTTGAGGGAAGTCCTTTTGAACACTGCTGTTCTTGGACTTGCTCCAAGACTTGTCGATTTCCTTTTTAGTCATGACCGTAAGAACTTGCTCGCCGTTGGTCTTTTTAATTACGCAGTATGCGCCGATAATGGCGTTGTCGCGGTTTGCAAAGGAGGTTACATGGTGCTTGATACGCTCGCGACCGTCGACGATTTCTAACTCGAAGTCGTCGCCCTCGTAAATGATCGTGGCCCAGATATCCTCGACTTCTGATAGGTCTTTGACTACTTTTTGAGTGCCGAAGTAGGACCGTTGCAAGGTCGCTCTGTTGCCGTATGGTACAAAATAACATTGTTTCTTGGCCGGTGTTAATCCTTGGATAACCATGTTTAGCAAGGCGTTAGCAACGCTCGATTCGTCGCACTTTTCAATTAGGTTGCCGCTAGGCGAGCCGATTAGCTCGAAGAACGCGCTCTTGAGGGAGTTGGTTGGGTTGTAGTTCTTAGGAATAACCAGGCCGTCGTCTTGCAGACGTGCTAGGCTATGGTTAACTCGGTCTGTGATTGATTTGTGACGTGGGCTAATTGGTTGGTTTTGTGCCATTTGTAAAGTATTCATGAAAATTCTCCTTTTCTATGCTTGGGTTAGTTTCTTGTCATCTGATACCGTTAGCGTGATTAGTTGAGTTCCGATTGGATATAGTTCGTTGACGCACTCGGCGTTATCTACAAAAAGTGGGAGCCTCAAGTCGTAATGCTCCATAAGAGCCTGGATAATGTCCAAGCCGGCGTTGATACGCGCCGCATTGTTTAAGCCGGTCGAGTAGTTGGCGCCATTTACTGTTGGCTCGCAACATTCGATTAGGCCACCGTTAATCGCGGTGTCGAATAGCTTAAACTTGACGATTTGGAACTTGCTATTGATTTTATCGGTTAGCATACCGACTTTAGTTCTTACATACTCCTCTAGGATAAGGAGTTGTTGCTCTAGATGCCCGAATGTTAGGCCTAATCTTTGCTCCTCGTCTATTAGCTGGTCTACTCGTGCCTGTTGCTTGGCGTGAGCCTCGAATAAGTAGAGGTCGTCGTTGACCTTGTTGATTTGTACCAGGATCTCGTCAATCTTGGCCTGTGCCTCGATTACGCCGGTCCGCTCGCCTTGCTCTAGAGCCTCAATCTGGCGCTCCAGTTTATCGTACTCGGACCGCAGTTCCATGCCTCGGTCTGTGTTGTGGAAATAAACGTATCTATTCTTTTGCTTTTCCATATCCTTTGCCACTTCGTTTTTCTCGGCTTGCTTGGCCTCAAGTAGAGCGTTGTGGCTATCTAGTGCTTGCGTAAAGGTAACCTCCTCTTTATCAAGCTCCGCAATCTCGTTTTCGCACTCGATAATCTTAGCCGCGTTCTCTTTGCCTCGCGCCTTGTAATAAGCCATTCGCTCGGCCTTGGCCTTGTTATATTCTGCCAGTTCCTTGTCATAGTTGGCCTTGATTTCGGCTAGCTTATCCTCGTCATATTGTCGGCGGCATACCGGACAAGACAACTTGTGTTCGTCGAATTCCGGAAAGACCTCTTTATTTTCTTTGTTGAACATGTCGCGCAATTCGTTGTTGCGCTCCTCAAGAATTCTGATTGAGTGCTTGCGCGAGTCCTTTTTAGCCTTGATATGCTTCAGTTTTTCCTTGAGGTTGAAAATATCGACGCCCAACTCTTGAATCTCGTCCATGCACTTGTCATAGCGAGATTGTAATTCACCCACCTCGTCCGCATACTTGTCGGTTTCGGTTTGAATATATGCTCGCTCCTCGTCGGCGAACTTAGCTTTAAGTTCCGCGCGCTTGGCGATAAGGTCCGCCATGGCCGCCGGAGACTTGGCAATCGCAAGTTCATCTTGCGCTCGTGCCAGGTCTGCTTGGAGTGCTAGCTTGGTACGTCCTAGCTCTTGCTTGTCCAATTCCTCGATATCCGGCAAGCTCCGTTGAGCCTCGTCGATTCGGCCTGGCAACTGCTTAATGTCTTGGTTGATTTGTCTCATAGACTGTTTAACCAAGGCGGTCCGCTCCTCTACCGTCTTGCCGTCCAAAATCTTAGGCAAGGATGCTAGTTCTTTGTTCGCGGCGATAACGTCCTCTTGGCTTACGTCGCCGGCCATGTCCAATAGAATCTTGCGCCGGTCGTCGGCTTTCATGACCTCGGCGAAGTAGTTAACCTTGGTTAACATTTGGAATAGTTGCTCGCCACCTAGTTGCTCGATTGCGGCCTTATAGTCCTTTTGCGTGACCTTTAGGCCGTCAATATGATATGTCGTTGTATGGCCCTCGAATGACTCCTTGATTGAGCCTCTCTTTTTGGTCCATTTCTCTGATATAGACCGCGATAATGCCTTAGCCACTCCGTCTATATCAAGCTCTAGGTTGACGAATGTCTCCAAGTGGTGGCGCTCGTTACCGTCCTTGTCTAATGGTTTCCAGTCAAACTTAGTGTCTGCCTGGTCTTGACTGTTTTTACCGAATAAGCACCAGAGGAACGCATCATAGAGGCTTGTCTTGCCTGTTCCGTTGTCTCCTCGGATATCTGTATATAGGTCTTTTGGCACTAGTTCAAAGTTGCTAATGCCCTTAAAATTTCTAACTACCATTTCTTTTACTGTAATTTTCATAAAACTCTCTCCTTAAATTAGACCTTCCGCGCAACGCTTGGCTAAGGTCTTATAGATAATTATTTTTTTGCTTATCTCGGCAATATCTAAGTAATGGCCGATTTCTTTGGTGCGTTGAAGCCGGTCGATACAATCGCCGAGCATATCGGACAATAGTTTTTCTCGGCTCGTGTCAATGTCAAGGAGCTGGCCTTGAGGTCCGTAGACAAAGGCTCTAGCGTAATCAAGAAAGAACTCGTGATTGGTCTTTAGCTTGAACTTAACGCCGATATACTTGTCGACGTCTTTTTTTACCATTTCCGGTAATTCGTCGTATTTGAATATTAGCCTCATGCTTGCGCCTCCTTGCTCTTTTGGCCCTCGACCATGGCTGTTGCGGCTGATACTAGTAGCATGCCAATGATCAGCAGACCGTTAGCAGTACCGTCGCCTCCTGGCTTATATCCGGCTTGCTCCCAGGCCAAGACTCCGAGGCCTACAAGGGCCGACATTCCTATTAAGTATAGATATACATGCCAATATCTCTTTACGTGGGTCATGCTACTCACCCACCTTAAATGGATATTTTTCTAGGGCGTCAATGTCGACTTCCCACTCCTCGTCCGTTGAGGGTGTAAAGTAGAAAACCTTGTCGCCTTTTGTGAAGAAACCGCAGTCATTGTAGCGGTCTTTAACGTAGACCTCTCCGGACTCGTCTTTGGTTTCATCACTCATTGATTGGCTTACTGTCAATAGGTGCTTGTCTCCGACTAAGTAGGCGATAAAATTATCGTCTATATAGTCTCTAATGATTTTGTCTTTCATGGTATGTCTCCTCTTTCCTAGTTGATGAAAATACTTACTGTCTCCTCGTCGGTTAGGCCTAAGACCTCCTTGCAAGCGGCGATTTCGCTCCGCTTAAATTCGGTCCGGCCAGATACTCGCGAGTAATACATGTCACGAGTAAACTCGACCTTGTTCGCTACCACGGCGATAAAATCGTTGATACGATAGCCCCTGTCGACGATAGCCGCCTTTAGCTTGTTGTTGTCCATTCCCTTCCCTCCTTTATCCTCCTACTGATTATATAATACCATGCCGGATCTAATGGCGCAACCTTTTTGTTGTAATTTCCACAACCTTTATTGTCGTGAACACCACTTTAATTGCTCCTAGTACCAAAAATCATCAAGTCCGCTAACTAGCCAGTCCTCCTCGTCGACGTGGTCTACTACATACTTGAGCACGTCGTCTGTATTTCTCACTTTGAGGCCTAACGCCTTCATTTCTTTAGTCTCAACGATAACGATAAAGTCGTATTCAGTCGTCTCGATATTGTCCTCTGATACTATCGTATCGCAGTAGGGCGCCTCGTCGTCTCTAAAGTCCTTGGCTTTGACCCACTCCATAAATGTATATGACTTTGTGCCAGTCCAGGTATCTCTATTGATTACCTCTTTGCAGCGTATGCGTACTAATTTTTCCATTTTAGTTGCCTCCTAATAATTTGTCGTGAAGTTTAGTTAGTGCCGCGGCATGAGCAAAGCTAATGTTTTCTAGCTTCACTTTGCCGGTCCGCCATGCGCTTATAGTTGTCTGTGCTATACCAGTTTCTTTCCAGATCCGGTACGCAGTGACTTTTTCTAGTAGCGCCTTTATTTTAGCCATATCTGCTATCATTAGAACACCTCCAAAATCTCGTATTTGCCGTTGGTGTACTTACCTACCGCCCAACCGCATTTAAACTTACCGTCGGTTGTTTCGCAGTGGCGGTGGCCGTATTCATCTTCAAAGTTCCAATGGTCGCTTACTCTTAGGCTACCATCTGGCTTGTGGCCCCAACTAATGTTTTTGCTTGAGTAGTAGCTTTGGCTATAAGGGCTTTGGCTCCATTTATCAGTCCAGTTTTGCATTACGTAGACCCAAGCCTTTAGTTCGCTTAGTAGTTCCTCATAGAACATAGCCTCGCCATACATATTTTTTTCTAAGTATTCGAGGTTGTCCAAGACTAATTTCTCGGCCTCTTTGTTTACTTCGCCGCCGCAGTAGCTAATGATAAGAGCCTCGCTCTTATCTTCAGTGTTCTCAATCTTTATTAGCCATTCGCCGTATTGCTCTCTTAGCTCTTGGACCTCGATATTTCTGTACTCGACTTTCATTTGTATTACCTCCCTTTCTTTAATTATATAATACTACAATTCATTGTAGTATGCAATACCTTTTTCCAAGTTTTTTTAGTTTAATAGAAAAGTTTTTTAGATTCTATTTAATAGGCAAACAAAAAGCCCCAGGCCGAAGCCTGGAGCATGTCATAAAAGATATTGAGTTGGTTAGATAGTGCCGATTGGCTTGCCGGTCGCTGACTCGATAAGAGAACCGTCCTCGGCAACTTTGACGTCGGTATTTGTCAACATAGAACCGTCCTCTGTTAAGTAGTAGAGGCGTCCGTCTTTGCCCTCAACCATGGTCTTAGTTTCCATGTAGCCGTCTCGGCCGTTGAAGTGATACCACTTGCCGTCAATTTCAACCCAACCGGTCGACATTACGCAGTTTGGCTTGAAGTGGTACTTCTTGCCTTTGATTTCCTTAACGCAGTCTTGAGCGGCCCAACCTTCCTCGTCAAAGTAATATTCGTTGCCATATTCCTCGTACCACTCGGACTTTTTGTAAGATCCGTCCTCGTTGCGGAACCACCAACGCTTAATGCCGTTTTCGATTTTGCTGATCCAGCCGGTTGGTTGCTTTTCTGCAGTTGAGCCACCAGTTGCGCCGCTAGTAGCGCCGAGCAAGTGTTTAACGATAGCGGTCGCCAACTCGTTAACGTTGTTAACCAAGTAGTCCGCGTCGTCTGGGTTAGTACCAAAGCCCAACTCGATAAGGCGCCAGTTAGTGCCAGAGTTGGCAGTCCGGTTAGCATTAGCCAAGTCGTCACGACCGGAGATTCCTTTGTAGCCTTTGTGGTTATAAGGGAACACGCCGATAGTTTCGGCCAAGGCGTCGCGGAGCTTAATGTCATATTCGTCTGGGTCAAAGCCTTTGTAGACAATGACATGTCCACCGGTAGCGCTAGAGCTTCCGGCCGCGTCGTAGTGGCACTCAATAACGATAGTATCAGAGCCATACTTAGCTGCTTGATTGGCGATATCGCCATAGGCATAGCAGTCGTGATCAGAGAAGAACGCTACATTAGCACCGCTTGGCAGAGCGTTCTTAATAGCTGGAAAGAACACTTGCTCCATATAGCGATGCTCGCCTAATGAGATATTACCGATAGCGCCAGTGTCAAAGCCTCCGTTTGGTTGCTCGCCATGGCCGGCTACAAATAGAATTGTTGGCATAGTTGTATAACCTCCTTGGACCTGTGGCGTAACGGCCGGCTTTGCCTCGTCGTATTGCTTTAGGTCGTAGTCGTTGATAAATTTGATTAGCTTGTCGCCATAGCGTGAATCTGTGGCGTATGTACCTGTCAGAGCGCGCGCTTGCTCCTCCGGCGTTGTCGCGTTGAGGACCTTGGCATAGTACTGCTTACGGTACTCGGTACTCTCGAAGAAGCTAGCATGATCCGCGATAGAGTCCTCGATTGTGGCATAAGAACGAAAGTCGGAGTTCTCCGGCTTGAGCACCCCAGACCGCTCCTCCAGGCTATCCTTATTAAATACTGGCCCAGTCCAAGGCGCGCTTGCCTTGATACCGAATAAGTTGTTACCACCTCGCGCCAAGTCCGATTGGCCCCAGGCCGACTCAAGGCAAGCCTGGGCAATCGTGATGCTATTAAAGATTTTTGACGGGCGATTTTGCACTAATGGCGCGATTTGCTCGATAAACGAGTTTGCCATTAGTTATCCTCCTTTGGCTTGTCATAGCCGAGGGCTTGAGTACTGTCACCCAAGCCGGCAGTCGTTGGGTCTGTGATAACGCCGACTAAGACGCCGATAGCTAAGATAGTGTTGGTAATGTCCGCGACATTTTCCGGCAAGAATTTAATGCCTAATTGCTGGCTAAGGATAACCAAAAGGCCGATTAAAGCCACCCAAAAAGACTTGTGTTGCAGACGTAGTTTCCAGTTAATCATAGTTAATATTCCCTCCTAGGTAATTTGACATATTCTTCATAGAGCGCGTCGAGGACTCCGTTGCCTCCGTCGGCGTGGTAGCCCTCCATTAGATTAGCGACCTCCTCGAAGTTGTCATAGGTCTCATAGCCACGCTTGATAGCCTTGAGCATTTCTTGGCGTATGCGATACCGCGTCAAGTTCCGATTGCCTCGTCTATTAGCCTTGCCGACCTCTTTCAACTCTCGTTGGTTCTCCTCTAATTTATCCATGCGCGCTATTACTTGCGATAGTTGCGCCGATATATTCCGCGTGTTTTGGAACATATCCCATATAACTTTAAGAGCCGCCATTAACGCTCCAATGAGCGCAGTTAGCTCTGTCATCTTCATTCAAACAATCACTTCCTCTTAAACTCAAAAAGGGCCTTGCGGCCCTCGGTGGCTAGATGTTAGGCTGTGGAGCCTCTTGGCCTGGCTCTGTGCCTGGTTCTGCAGTTGGTTCAGTAGTTTCTTCTAATTTTAAGATAGAAGCCACTAACTCAATCAAGTTAAGCATGTCCGGCACGTCCTCAATAGTCGCTTGCCCAGATTGGATTAAGAAAACCCAACCGCGGACGATAGGACTATCTGCTGTCAAGCGATACTTTTTACGTGGTTTAGCCATAGTTTTCACCCCCTTTCCGTATAAATAAGCAAGGGTTGAAAGAGAGAGGACTTTAAGCAGTTTCTTCATCTTCTTTTTCCTCTCCTATCATGGCGTTCACCGTTTCTAATATATCTTTGGTAGTTCGAGCAACCGCCATAGCGATTTGTCGCTTCATTTCGGTAACGGTAACGAGGCCGTCGCTTTGGCCACCCTCCGTACCCTGTGTCTTGCCTTGTAGCTCTTTAACTGGCTGGTCGATAACAAAGTCTGACGTCTTGGCGTCGTGCCATTCGGTCATAGCCTTGTCTAGCGGTTGGTCCGTTTCGGCCATGATATGGACAAGTACAACGCCGATATCGTCGCCGACCTTTTCGACCGATTGAATCAAGTCCGAGCAGTACCAATTATTATCCAGGTCCAACTTGGATAAATCAATAAATTGTGTACTTGGCTCTTGTTCTGGCAACTCAATCGTAATCTTGAGCACGTTGCTATTATTGATAGCATAGCTAACGCGCTCGCCATTGCCGATTTGTTCGGTAAATCTAATCTTCATAATTATTTGTACCTCCCAACTGCTATCCAGTAGGCCCACATGTAGGAGCCGGCACGACCGCCGGAGTTATCGCCGACCGTAAAGCTAAAGTTTCTAAGGTTCTGGTCTACCAAGTTGACCCCTGGCAGTCGCTTATACGACTCGGACGCCGGTTGCAAGTAAGGCGTGACGCTAATGCCTGGGTGCTTGATAAAGGCCATAGGAAACGTGATTGTGTTGATAGCCGAGTAGACCGCGCCTCCGTAATCAATACGAGGCAGACCCCAACAAATTAGAGTTCCGTCTGGGAACTTGGTCCAATATCCGTTGCTATTTTCGCCGGAGATTGGGCCGTCCTGTTGCCAACCAAAAACTTGGTTGTTGTGGATCACGTAGATATACTGGCCCTCGCCAACGATTGAATCGCAATAGATGTTGGCCGCGTCTTGCTTAACTACTCGTAGATAACGACCTGTGTTGTTATCTTTAATTATATACAACCCTTGCGGAATAGTCGAGCCTTTTAGGAACGTTCCGAGGTCTGTGCCTCGTGGACATTCGTATCTGGCAGCCCCTCCGTTGTTAAGACGGTATCGGACAAGCGAGCTAACCGTTCCGTTGAGCGTGTCGAACTCTTGCTTTGAGGCTTGCAGAAAGTTACCCACGTTACCAAGGCCAACTTGCGCCTTGGTTACCGCGTGTGGGTTGTTCTTATTGCCGATATGACCGTCATATCCGGCTAGCTTAGGGTCTAAGCCTGTAATTTGGCTAGTAGGGTGCGTATGCGACCCACTAGCCTTGCTATTCCAGTTGGCCTTGTCTTGCGCTGTGACGTGGCGGTTATTGTCGCCGGCGTGAGCGTCAAATTCCGACTTGCTAGCCTGTTTGACGTTATCGACATTAGATAACCCTACTTGCGATTTTGTGACCTCGTGAGGGTTGTTCTTGTTAGTTGTGTGGCCGGAAAGGTCCGCTCCGTTGGCTTTACTATTCCAGTTGGCCTTATCTGAGGTCGTGACGTGAATGCCGGCATTACCAACGTGGCTATCAAATTCTACTTTGCTAGCCTGTGGCACGTTTGCGACGTTGCCTAAGCCCACTTGCGATTTCGTAACGCCGTGAGGGTTAGACTTGTCGCCCTTGTGGGCCGTTAGGTCTTGACCTACCTTATCAGACTTATCAGTTAAGGCTCGGCCCTCCTCCTTAGTAAAGACCGTTGGCTTAAAGTCGTCTAAGTCGTTTTGGACCGCGTCCACCTCGATTTTCTTAGCTAAGGTGCTAGTTGATGGCAGATAAGTCACTTTAGCATCGCCATTGCTTGAAATGCGGACGTTGAACTCGTAGTCGCGGACCAGGATAGCCTCCCTCTTTTGTGGGATAAGGTCGCCGGCCTCGGCGCTCGTATACATATATAGCACTTCCGGGTCGTTGCCTAATTTAGCAAAAATACCGATTTCGGTAACGGTAAATTCTTCTTCGACCTCAAAGTTGGTAAGTCGCCCAGCTACTCTAAAATCGTACAGTTGAGGCGCTTTGACTTGCGATACAGGCAACGACATTTTCTCGGAGGCCAAGGCAGTAATGGCCTCGATTTTTTCAGTCTTTCGACCAGTACCAATGCCCATGCGCGTAAAGGTAATCGGCTCTTTAGCTGCTAGAGCCTTGGCTAGAGCGCCACGACCGGCGTTAGTCACGACCGGTTGAATAAAGTATTTACTCATTGATTGGCTCCTTTCTAGTTAAATTTAAGTGTTGTTTCGTGGTACGGTATCGAGGCCACAATGAATACTGGCGCTAGCATTGGCGCCTCTACATTGATACCAACGTTTAAGTGAGCCGGAATGACCGCTTTAATATAGTTAGTAAAGCGATTGAGCGAGACTTTAGGCAGCTCGCCGAGGAACCGAACCTTTACATTGGACCCCTCGACCGTAACGAGCGATTGAACGCCTGTAAAGCGTTGTGATAGCTCGGCTAGCGTGTCCGTCGATACCTTGAGCTTAGAACTAATCATGGTAATTAGATACCGTCGTCGCTCCTCCAGGTCATTAGATACCGCCTTAATGCCTAGCGAAGCCTCCCACCGAGCAATATGGCCCTCGTCCGCGTATGGCAAGAACAAGAGCTTTTGCTCGGCCTCGATAATGTCAGTGATAAGCTCCGCCTCTGGCACTTGAGCCATGATTAGAGCCTCAACTTTTGAATCGCGGATAGGGCTAGCGTTTAGCATTCTATCCTTGACGAGTTTGCTATCTGACATTGAGGACCACCTCGCTTAATTTAGGCAAGATTTCGGCCTGTAACTCGATAGACGTATTAGAGCCATTGACTGTCAAGTTGTCGACGTCCTTAACCCCTGGCAAGCGGTCGATAATGGTCGCAATCTTGTAATGGCGTAGTTCTTTCTCTTGGAACGCTTCAGTTTTGAGATACTCGGACAATGCCTTGCGAGCCTCGCCTCGGATAGCGTCCGCGTCCGCGTCGTCCCTAATCTTAATGTCGGCCACGATACGGACCGCAAGACCGGCCACCGACTCGACGGTTACATAGGCCCCGATTGGCGCGACGCCCTTGCCATGGCCCTTTGGCTCTGGGTCCAGGAAGTCTTGGAACCTCTTAACCAATTCTGGGCTGGCCTCCTCGCCATTGGCATTAGTAATGGATAGTTTGATTGTGTTCGGCCCGGCATGCAATGGCTGCATAAATACGGAGCCAACGCCCTCGAACTCGTCGGCCCATTTTTCGTACTGGGCCAGATTGCCGTTAAGAGTAGGTGTCTTAATGTATTTAGTAGCCCGGACTCTTAAAGCGTCGTCGCTTTCGATATCCTCACCAGGTACGACCACGTTGCCAAGAATAGCGCCGGAAAACTCCTGGAGTACGTCAATATTGATAAGCGAGCCATTGACACTATTGGCCTCCTTGCCTGGCGTTTCGGCAATTAGCAAGTACTCGCCACTTGGTTTGCGCTCCAAGACGCGGAAATTGTGAGTGCTATCCACGACCGAGAAGCGCGTCCCGACCGGCACTGGCTCTTGAAAGTGAACCTCTCTAATCGCGGAGGTGGCCGCTAATCGAGTAACGCCGAACTGTTCGGCCAATCGCGTCAAGTGGTCGCCCTCGGACGTGTCGAGGAATAGCAAGCGCTCTGTGTCCTCTAATTGCGCGTACTGGATAGCCAACTCTTGCGCTAGAGGCGCGCATAGATTCCATAAGACCGAGCCTTGGCGCTTGTCGTATTTGTCCGGAAAGCGAGCCAGGACGTCCGCCATGATTTCGTCATAGTTTTTAATCTTTAGCAAGTTGCACCTCCCCGTTTAGTAGTCCTAATTTGCTATCAACCACAAAGGAAACATGCAATTCAGAGCCTTGGACTTCGTGCTCGAAGCTATGGACGTCGTTAATGCGGTCGTCCTCCATGAGCGACTCTTTGATTGTCCGGTTGATATCGGCCTTTACAAAGTCCATTGGCTGGCTTATATATTGGTCGAACTCGACGCCATATCTATGATCATAGATAGATAGCGAGTACCGCTCTGTGGTTAATATATGGTTGATTGTTTGCTGCAAAGCCTCCAGTCCGTCCAACTCTCTAAAGATATTGGTCTCGTCGAGCGTCAAAGACGGTTCAATCGGCTTTTCATTGATTACCTCGGTCACTTGACTTAGTAATCGGTTAATGTCATTTGTCATGTTGCACCTCCTAAATCTGCAACCGGTAATAATGAGGTGGCGAACCCATCCAACCGGCAGCCGGCGTGATTGCTATACCATTCTTCGAGTAGGTGCAGTGGATAATTCTTTGGTTGTCGATAAACACGCCTGTATGACCGGCTGCATAGGACGAATAGCCAGGTACACCAGAGACGAAGATATCGCCTCGGCGGACCTCTGACCGGCTAATTTCCTTGAGCAGTCGGCCCCTCATGCCAAATAGCGTTTCGGTCGAGCCTAGTGGCGTACCGGCCGGCACGATACCGGCATGTTTCATAGCGCTAAAGACCGCGCTAGAGCAATCGTAGGAGTATGGACCACCGCGCGCGGCCATGGAATAGGACACCTTGCCCAATTTAGATTGGAACCAGGCAAT
>QWCC01000132.1_pt1 | contig 34606 bp, 61 predicted proteins | sample 1972491 | NCBI WGS metagenome assembly QWCC01 (sample SAMN09866718, study PRJNA288562) | Human oral metagenome isolate term5_saliva, whole genome shotgun sequencing... | isolation source: mouth | host: Homo sapiens | place: USA: California
GCTCCTATTACTTTATGTAATACTATCTATGCATTTTAAATATTAGACAAATATCACCATGTAGTGTATTATAATAACTGTAAGGAGGAGTTATCCTTACAAAGTGATTACAAAGGAGATATTAAAATGATGTATGACACAAACGAAACACTAACAATCAAAGCTATGGACGTTATTAATGAAAATGGCGTAACTATCGACGAATTGGTTGAAATGACAAGATTAAGCAAAGCAACTGTATCAAAATTTGTAAGAGGTAAAAAAGTAGGTGGTAATACAATTTGTACAGTATGGAACGAATTGAAAAAGAATGGTTATTGCAATAATTATAAACACAATGGATATTCTTGGGAAAAAGTTGAGGAGGTTAAATGATATGAAATGGTTAGATTTTTTAATAATTTTTACATTAGCACTAATTAGTGCTTTTGTATCGTATTTGTGGATGGTGTTATTAATTATTGCGTTTGGGTGCATATTATGAAAGTAATTGAAGTAAGTAAAATATTTACGCCTATGTATTTATATAGTTTAAAACGTGATAACAAAAAGTTTTATGGCGAGGAAAAATGTAGAATTATAAACGGTAAACAATACATGGGATTGATAACCGCACAACGCATCGGATATAAAATCATTGATGATTGGATTGAGGAGTTGAGTTTATGAAAGTAGGGCAATGTATTTTAATTAAACCAAAGGACAAATGGTTGTGCGTTAAATATCACTCACATAATGATGATACACTTAATTACGTACCTATGCATATTGACATGTTACACAAAAGACATATTAAGAAAATGAAATTTGATGCATATAGGATCCGGAGCATTTATCAAGGTAAAAATGAAAATCCATTAAAAGGAGGTGAGCCGATTGAATTTAAATAAAGAGCAAACATATGTAAGTGAGTTTTTATATAATATATATCTTGAAAGTGATAGTAAAGAATTAGATGCATGGTTGGTATACCTAGCACGTGAGAACGGAGATGAAGAACTTGCAAGGATGATTGGAGGTAAAGAATAATGATTATTAAAAAGACATATACCGAAGATGATTGGATTGTTTTAAAGTTAACAGATTTATGGATGTTAGGTGAATATACATATTTACAAGGTGTTTTGTTAGATTGTCAAGATCCGGATAATATTTTTGAAGTAGGAGAAACATACGCCATAGGTATGACTAAGGATATTGAGGTATTAAGCGAATGATATTTTTTGATTGCGAGGTATTTGCCTATGATTGGCTTGTTGTAACGTTCGACGGTAAGGATTTTACATATATCGAAAATGATAGAGGATTGTTGCAACAATATTATAACGAACACAAAAATGATTTATGGGTTGGGTATAACTGTAAAGGATATGATCAATACATCATAAAATCAATTTTACTCGGAATTAATCCAAAGGCGGTCAATGACTACATCATCCGTGATGGTAACGCCGGATGGCAATTCTCAAATGATTTTAAAAATATTAACTTAAATATTTATGATTGTATGGTGTTTGGGAAAAGCCTTAAACAACTTGAAAGTTATTTAGGCGTGAATATCCACGAAACAGATGTGTCATTTAATATCACTAGACCTCTTACGGAGGACGAGCGAAGATTAAACCGTGAATATTGCCGAGACGACGTATATAATACTGCGTTAGTATTCCAACACTTACAGGATGATTTTAAAGCACATATGGGTTTATGTAAGTTAGCGAGTGAACCTATATCTAGCATGGCAAAAACAAAAGCACAATTATCCGCAAAAATTTTAAAGGCGGAAAGACTAAGCCCTAAATATTGGGATGAGGAATATGACTTTCAATATGTGGATTGCGTTAAAGAGTACGACTACTTACATAAAGACGTGTTAACATTTTTTAATGGTATTCGTGAGAGTAAAGATCCTAACTCTAAATATGATATAGAACTATATGGGGTACCGCATACATTCGCCCTAGGAGGATTACATGGAGCGAGGGAAAATTACTTTTATGATGTTACAACAAGTGATACTATCATGATACATATTGATGTTGGTAGTTTTTATCCGCACATAATGACGGAATGGGGTTTATTGTCTCGTGCCATTCCAAAGGTGCAAGATTTCAAAGATATTATGGAGTTACGCTTAAAATATAAGCACGAGGGCAACCCATTGCAAGCACCGTTAAAAATCTGTATTAATGGTACATACGGACAAAGTGGAGCCGGTAAATTTGAGGACGGTAAGTACAAGGTGTTATCCAACGTTTATGATCCTAAACGTATGCGAGAGGTTTGTATTAACGGTCAATTAATGTTGTTACAACTAATTGAGGATTTATCTCAATTTAAACTTGTACAATCAAATACAGATGGCGTAATTTATGAAGTGCCAAAAAACGCAATTCAAGATCTTAAATCCATTGTTAGTAAATGGGAACAACGCACCAAAATGTCGATGGAATATGCTTATATTACCTACATTGCACAACGAGACGTTAACAACTATATAGCGGTATTTGACAATGGTAAAATTGAACGAAAAGGAGGAGCGGTTAAAAAGCCGAGTACCTTGGATTATGATTTACCAATAGTATCGGATGCGGTTGTAGAATATTTTGTAAACGGAATTGATCCTAGCGAATACATCAATAAAGAAAACGATATGATGCGTTTTATGAAAACATATAAATTGTCTAACAAGTACTCACACGCAATATATAATGGTGATATATTAACGGATAAAGTATACCGTGTATTCGCATCTCGTAGCCGTAAAGATGGTATTGTGTATAAATGTAAGGACGGAGGAAAACCGGAAAAATTTGCATCATGTCCGGAGCATTGTAAGATAGTCAATACTAATATTAAAGGTAAAACATGCCCTCCGTGGCTAGACAAAGCGTGGTATATTGACGAGGCTTGGAAACGAATTAAATCATTTAAAGGAGAATAGCATATGACGAGTATTAGAACCGTAGCGAACCAACTAAATAAAACAGATGAATATGTTGAAAGTGTATGCGATGAGTTAAAAATTGTAATTGAGTGTGATAGCGATGGCGACTATATCACAGATGAGGACTACAACCGCATTATAGATCATGAAACGATTGTTCCAACAAGGTATAATAATCGTGGTATGGAGTGCGTTGATATTACAACAATATTAAGCGGTAGTAATAATATACAATATTACTATCTAGGGAATATAATGAAATATTTATATCGTAGACAATCTATTGGGGATTTAAAAAAGGCTCGTGTATATATTGATAAGTGGATAGAGGATGCGGAGCATAAAGGAGTAGTCAAATAATGTTTAAAAGTGATAGCTTTATAAATACAATTAGCGAATACGCACACGATTGGGAATTATATAATAGCAATGATATGTTATTGAGAGAAACCGCATCAAACAATATTGTCATTATTCATACGCAATATGGACATGTTGTTGTAACAAAAGATACATTATTGATGAATGACAAAGGTTTATGGGTGAGGGCAGTATCATTAAATGTTGGGGATGCGTTAAAACATTATACAATGAATATTAGCGTTGTAAAAGGAATTACGATTGACAATACTGTACTCTATCCAATGTATAAGATTGTTGATTGTAAGGGCGGTTACTTAATTGTAAATAATTTTTACATTTCTTGCGATGTATGATATAATAGAATAGTAAAGGAGGTGAGTGATAATGTGGGTTAAAATTAGAAACTTCTTGGTACCAATGGTATTAAATGACGTTGCATTGCGTGGTATTTGTGGCGTTGCCGGTTTGAGCGACGATAAAGCACGAGTTGTTGCGAGTGCGGTTATGAATATTAAATATTTCATTGACACCAAAGACAAACGATATGTAAATCAATCTATTGACGATTTGCAAAAACTTATTAAATAGTCGGAGGTGATCCGCTATCTCGTGCCGGTCAATGGTTAACCGGTTAACGGAGGATGTTATATCCTCCGTTTTTTCTTTACATTGTTATAACAGTATGGTATAATACATATAGGGAGGTTGTGAGATAATGCATAATCTTGATCATACTATAGTAATGAGCGTTATTGTATCATTTCTATCATACTGTTTTGGGGTGGTTACACCGCAACTAGAGTTGTTATTATGGGCTATCTCACTTGACATTTTTGTCGGTATGTTAGCTAGTTTTATTAATCCTAAATTAATGTTTAATAGCCGAAAAATGTTTAATGGGATTGTAAAAAAAGTGGCATTACTATCAATGGTGTGTTTTGCACATCAAATGGATCACATGATGGGTACTGAAGTAATAGGGTTAACAACTTGTTATTTCTTTATCATTAATGAGGGAATGTCATGTTTAGAAAATGCCGTTAAGTGCGGATTGGATGTACCGCCAATTATTAAGAACTCGTTGGAGCAACTAAAAAACATGGGCGGAAATGATAATGATAAGCATTAACCATATTGGATGCACGCTTATGGTAAGCGGATATTGAGGAGCGAAAACAACGCTCCTCTTTTTATTATGCATAAAAGTAATATCATGTATGCGTTTTATATATTGGACATAATATTGACGGCGTGTTATGATCTAAGTGTAAGGAGGAGTTATCCTTACGGTATTATTAACGAGGTGTATACAATGATTAAAGCAGTTACAAAACAAAATGAGGTTATTGAAACATTCAACGGTTACAACGGATTTTATGCATGGTTGCTATGTTCAGATTGGGCGGTTGTGGATATGAACAAACCACTACACGAATTTAAGCGTGATGGCGGTGTTGTAACGTTGGAGCCAATTAACAACGCATACTTGCAAAAATTGAATATCAAGCATGATTAATAAGCATTAGACAATTTGTTGTAACAATGGTATACTTTAATCAAAGGTAAGGTTATTACTAGGAGGTAACTAATATGTATGAAATTATTTATAACGGAGAAGTAATTGATTGTGCAAACACTACTTATGAGGCTTGCGAGTTAGTAAAGTAGTATCGTATGGCGTTTAAATCCAATAATGTATATTATAGGAGCGTAAAATAATGTGGTACTATATTACAGTTGGTGGCGTGTGTAAACACGTTACCAACGATGTAAGCGATGTGAATAAATGGATTAAAATCAACAATAAACACATTAAGAGTATATATTGTAAAAACAAACAAGAAACTATCATAGAGGTGCGATAATGGAATTTATTAAGGATTGTCTATCAAGAAATATGAGTTTACGTGCGGTTGCTAAAAAATGGGAAATTACGCTTGACAATGTGATCTCAAAGTATCACGAGGAGCGTGAAAAATATACAGATGCTGAAATTGAGGCGATTATAAATGAAGTATATTACAAAGTATGATTATCTATCCGGTAGGGTACTCAATACGTACCCTACAATTAAAAGTGCTAGTATTGACAATTCACTCCCATATGGGACAATTTATAAAGAACTGTTACAACCATCCATTATATATCCTAGACGTGATTATTATTTTGGACATAATCCAAAACCTCGTTATGTGGTGTGGTGCTACGATAACGAAACTCGCATATTATTGGGTACGTATATCAACATACAAGAGGCGAGCAAACAAACCGGAGTTGATGCTAGTCAAATACAATGGCAAGTAAATAGAGATTTGCCATTTAACGAGCGTTTTATGGGATGCACCGGATTGTGGTTTAAGCGAGGATTGATTTATACCTAAATGTAATAACAAGTATGCATTTTAAGTATTAGACAATTTGTGGTACAAAATGGTATGATCTAACCATAGGAAAGGTTATTATAGTAAAGGAGATACAACAATGACTTATAAAATCACATTCCAAAACTTAACAGATGAACAACAAAACAAATTTATCGAAATTTACAAATCTATCCCATACGATTTAGTGGAAACTTTCAAAGAATGGGCGGACTTGATGGACGTTACATTGGAAGTAATTGCAGATAAACATATCACAGAATTAAAAGTTATAGGAGCATAAACTATGTTAACACTACATCAAATTAGACAACAATTTGCGGTTGCGATTGATTATACAGATGATGACGGATTAACGGTAGTCCGTCCTCGTGTTGGGTTTGACTTTAACAATAATTATGCATTGACGTATGAACTAAATGACAAAACAGTACAAATCACATTAACCAAAGATCAAATTATAGATCGTGATTGTTATAACGAGTTAAGACATTACATAGAGTGGATGGTGATAAAATGATTAAACAATTATATCGAGTATGTAAAGACGGTAAAGTACTTAGAGATTTTTATAATAGTTATTATGCGTCCCAATATATCCGTAACGGAGGGTATGAGATATATACGGTATATGGTGGCGGATTTAATATTGTTATAATTGAGGTGGTATAAGATGCATGATAGATATAAACAAGTATGTAAAATTTACAAAATGACGAAAAATAAGGATGTACGATTATATTGTGTTATTTACTGCTTTGGTAGGGGTTTGAAATGAATTTAGACGAATTATATAATATATGGTATGACGGAAACCGTAACGATCCTAATTTTATATTAATGTGTTTTAGTATTCTACAATGTATTATAAAGCCGTCGTATTCAGATAATACCGCACGTTGGAAATACGATCAACTATGCGAGGGTATTAGATACGCTATGGAGGATTGGTTATATGATAACAAATAACGTTGATTTTTATAACTACATGACAAATCGTGGTGTGTGGTGTACCTACTTTAAGCATCCGCCAAAAGCATCCGCCGGCGATGAACTTGTAATTGTATTCCCAACATGTCATAATATGACGGTTTGTGGTAATAGATTTAATAAAGAAAAGGAATTAGATTACATGGACGAATGTCATGAAATGATTAATTGGATGGAATGTGGTAACCGTGTTATCTGTATCACACCTATTATTAAATTTGATAGTGAATATATGAAATGCGTTGCAACAAAAGAATATGAACGACTACAACATATTAACTATCATAAGCAAATCATCCATACACAGGATATAGGCGAGTTACTTGTACCGCATAGGTTACAACTTAGATATAAAGGTGTTAAGCCTATTGAGTTTGATATTGTAAATTGTTGGAACGTTAAAGATCCAAAATATGTATGGTTTGATAATGGTAACGTATTTAGACCTAAACGCCAACAAATGCATTATATTAATGTATTTAATGCGAGCCATGATACTGAAACACGGCGTAAATTGAGATACGTTCCGGAGTATACGCTATTTAGTCAACTTTACAAGAAATTATATCTATGATATAATCATTATGTGGATAAGGTTAAATTTAGAGGCTCGTCGAAGTGGAAACGCAAACGAGCGGAAATACTTAAACGAGATCACAAACAATGTAAAATTTGTGGTGGCAAATCACAATTACAAGTACATCATATATACTCGCTAGATACTCATCAGACAATGAAACTAGAAAACAATAATTTAATTACCTTATGTGATACTTGCCATCATAAAGCACACAACGGAATATATACACCTTATTTTCTTATGAATAAAGTGTTATAACAGAAACGCATACTTGTTATGCGTTTTTTTGTATTTTACAAAACAATAGTCATATGTTATTATAATAGTGTAGTAAGGAATTGTTACAACAAAGGAGATTACACATTATGACTAGAAAACAAGCACTTGAAGATTTATTTTTAGCTATCCGCAAAGATCTTTTAAATAAAGGCGTTATTAAAGAAAATGCGGAGGCGGTCGCTCGTGCAGTATATATGCGAGCAACATATGATGATAACATGACAATCGAAAAAATCAATGCGATGCGATATGCGTTCCTTAAATAGAAAGGCGGATGAACAATGAAAGCATATTACGAAGTGAAAACATTGGGCGAGGCGTTAGACCTCGCTCGTAAATTCAATGATACATATGGAGTATTGTTGGTACAAAATGTTTATAAATCTGATGAAGATATTGATTGTGTAGTGATTAAATATGACAAGAATTAGACAATATGTAACTATTTACAAACGCACACGTCATACTTATGTTAAGGGTATGGCGTTTAGAAAAATATTGGACTATGTATATCGGAGGTCGATGCAATGAAACACATTTGTATGTATTGCCATAAAATTGTGGATTATGATCATAAATGTGAACATAAGCCAAAATATAAAGACAAACGAAAGAAACAAATTAATATTGATAGTCGATGGAGGAAAGTACGCCAAAAGGTGAGGGAACGTGATTTATGTTGTAAATTATGTTGGTACAATGGGAAGTATTCCAAAGGTGAAGAAGTACATCATATTATCCCTCGTGATATAGATGATACGGATGCATCCGTGTTTAATGAGGATAATTGTATTTATCTATGTAGGGATTGCCATCATAAAGTGCATAACGACGGATGGCAACAATACACAGAATTGTTTAAGGAGTTAGTCAAATGACATATTGCATACTAAAAGCGTTCCAAAAAGGGGATGGGAAATATAGTTATAAAAAATTATATGATACTGAACACGAGCCAATTAACGAGCCTACATACGGCGAATATTTGGGCGAGTACGTTGTAATTGACGTAGATAATAAAACGAGTGAGGCGGTTATTGATAAATGGTTACACGAGTTTAATGTGGTAACACAGATTGATAGAACACAACACGGTAGCCATTATTGGTTTAAAAAGCCTATTCAAGATCACACACAATCATGTAAACTCCTATTATGCGGTGTGCGTGGTGATTATCGTTATAAAGAATGGGTAACCGTTAAGCGAGATGGATATGTATATAAACGAGAAAACGCCGGCGTAATTGCGGATTATCCATGGTTTTTAAAAATCATTGGTAACTCAAAAGAGAAAGCCGAGTTTACATGGTTGGATGATGAAAATTTATCTAGGAATGATAGTTTACGTAACGCCATGTTGCAGATGCATAAATACGTGGATGATATTGCGGATCATATTAAACTAGTCAATAAACTCACGTTACACAATCCACTATCTACAAGCGAGTTAGAAAGTACAATATTACGTAAGGAAAGTATTGAGTATTGTGATAACAATGCAGATGATAGCGAGAGTGAATTAAATCGAGTATGCTTGGCGTTGATGAGTGATTATACTATCATTAAGCACAACGACGAGTTATATTATTTTAATGGCGAGATTTATGAACCATTCACAATCAAGGCACGTCAAATTATGGCGAGAGGATTAGCAAAAAACCCTACTGATAGATTTAAGAAAGACGTTATTAATAATATTAGCGACTACTTAGAGGAATATGACGGACGTGTTGACGTTGGACATTATGTAGCCTTTAACGATTGCTTATATAATTGTGATACGCATGAGTGCGAACCATTTACGGAAAACGTTGTTGTAACAATGAAATTAAAGTTTGACTATCCAACGGATGCAGATACTCCGAACATGGTAGATGAAATAATAAATAAGTTATTATGTGGTAACAAAGACGATATAAACACACTATATGAGTACCTTGGATATATCCTACATCGTGATATGAAACTAGAAAAGGCGTTAACATTTAATGGGGATGGGTATAATGGGAAGTCGTCAATTTTAGATCTCATAACCTATACATTTAAGGATTGTTGTACCGCATTGCCTTTTAAAAAACTGTTCGCAAAAAACGGATTGCAAGTGGTAGCCCAAAACATGTTTGTATATGCACATGAAATGACTTCCGATTACATCAAAGATGCGACGGTATTTAAAGAGGTATTATCCAATAATCCAACAATCGTTGAGGACAAATACGTCAAACAACATGAGATTTCAGATTATAACTGTAAGTTTATTTACTGTAATAATGGTACGACAAAGATGGATGTATCATGCATTAAGGCTATTAATAGACGGTTATTACCAATACAATTTGAGTATGATTTAAGTCAAGAGAAACGAGATCTTAACTTTTACCGTAAGTGGTTAACCAAAGAAAACGCCGAGCGGTTATTGTATCTTGCCATCGATGGGCTTAAAAGTTTACAAGAACGAGGAGGATTTAAAATATCACAACGGAGTGCGGATGCAAGTGAGAAATATGTAACAGACTTGGACACGGTAAGACAATGGGTGAATGACTATGACGGAAGTGTATTATATGAACTTGTAGATCCGTTATACAATTTGTATAAACAATATGTGTTCGATAATACCAATAGTAAAAAGGTATCGAAAGAAAAATTTAAAACACAGGTGTGTGAAATTCTAAAAGCCAAAACAAGTCGTATCACGGACAACGATGGTAAACGAAAATGGTTATTTGTTAGCGAGGATGATAACACAAAATCACACGAAAAAGAGTATAAAACAAATTAAATAAACGACAAATAAATATTAATTTTAAATAAAATACATCAATAATGATTATCCGTTAGATGGTATAAATCCGGTATAAAGTAGAACTTTGTATAGGTTGCAAAAGTTAGTACATTGAAAATATTGGATATATTTGACATTTTTGTTATAACACATATTGAGATAATTAGATTTACTATTGATGTCTTAACTGTACATTGATGTGTTTTAGTACATTTTTTGTACATAACTTTATAGATATTATCTAGCTTTATAAAGCAATGTCCTAATGTCCTAACTTTTTTTTAAAAATATATATTTATTATAATAAAATAGAAATAGAGTAGTGAGTTATAAAATTTTCTCTATATAAAAATTGTTGAAGATATTTTTTGGACATTGCTTAAAAGGAGGACACATGAAAAACATTCCGTATCTCATTCACGATTTTATTGGATGGGCGTTTTATGGTAACATAAATAATAAGACGGTAGATGTAGTATATAAATGTTATTTGATATACTGTAATAACTTTGGTATTGATGAGATATTAACTAACAAAGCATTAAGCACTAATATATGTAAGGTGTGCAGATGTATGATCTCAAATGGTATGTATTGTATAGGAGGCTACAATGGAGAAGATGAATGACGATAAAATGAAAGAGATATTATTTAAACATGGCTTGGATAAACTATTGACGGAAGTCAAAAAACATATATCAGATGGATATTGGCAAGCATATCGAGATGGATATATTACCGGACAAGGGATTGGCTATCAAGACGGTAAGTATAATGGATATGCTAAAGCGGTACAAACCATCATGAAAGGACGGTATTAATTATGTTATTTTATATTATTGTTGGTATTAATCTATTGGCTATCTTAATCAATATTCTTGTTGGTGTGTTTGGATTATATGACATGATGAAAGATTGTAGTATATTATCTTTGTTGGTTGTTGCAACTGACATAGTATATTGTTTACACATTTAGGTTATAAAATATTATCCATGATAAATTAATCATGAAAGATATAAAACGAGCAAATAGACACGATTTAATTAATTTTATCGGTATTGTAGGAGGTATTATATATGTATGATGCTAGAGAGTTAAATGAATTTGACAAATCATTATTGGATATTTTAAATCAACATGGGATGGATGCAATGCTATCAGTTATCCACGATGAAATAGAAAAGGCGTATGCTTATGGACATGATGTTGGAGTAGATGAGGGATGGTGCGATTGCTATGACACATACAAAGAAGAAATAGACGGATATGACTACGCTTGGGAATAATTATATCCCCCCTCGTTCGATGTAATTAAAATTTCATCCCACGTGGGACACCCAACGCCCCACTCACATTTTCAATTTTTGTAGCCATGGCAACATTTTAGATAAAACACAATAAACCAATAAAGGAACATATGAACACATATTCATATAATAATGATTATTGATTAATGTAGCTATGGCTACATTTTGAATATTTATGTAATAGTATTCATTTTGTAGCCATGGCAACATTTTAAAGTATGAACATATGAACACGCATTCATATGTTTGAATATTTCATTCTTTTATGATATACTGAAATTATAAATGGAGGTAATTTATGAGTGCAAGATTAAACGAGCAACAAACGAAAAAACGAGATTGGATAATTGAACAGATGAACGACTACAGGGAGATAGATTTACCATTGGTTGAGGCACTAGCATTTGCCATTGATAGATTGGAATACATGGACGAGCGATTGAACACGTTGCCGGCTATGTTAGATGATAGACAATTCATGGCAAGTCGTGATAAATTTGTAAAGCAAGTAGAGAACGGATTGAAGATGCTTGATATTACGCCACAGGCAAGAAACAAAGCAAAAGCCGAGGCGGTAGCAAGTGTTGATCCGCTTACAGAGTTATTAGGTGATATGTGATGTATGATAAAGCATACCAATATTGTGAATGGGCGTTAAATAAAAATAACAAGAAAGTCCCTAGATATGTAAAAAAACAATGTGAGATATTTAAAAATATATGGGATGATAAAGATGAGTTATCTGTATTTGATCATAACAAGGCAACTAAAATCGAAAAGTTATTACTATTGGTAAACGTACCGAAAGGGGAGGGAGCCGGAAAATCCGTTGTACACACATTAACCGGTTTTCAATGGTTACTATTAACCGCTCCTTTTTGCGTAGTAATAAGAAATGATGAGGATAAACGCCGATATGAAAATATCATTTTGGAAATTTGCCGTAAGAACGCAAAATCTTATGTATCTGCATTGATTTGTTTGATACTTATGATTTTAGAGCCTAAGTTTAGTCGCTTTTTTACTGTTGCTCCTACAGGGGCATTAGCACGTGAAACATTTAAACAGATTAAAGAATTTGTATCAGTAAGTCCGCATTTGGAAAACCATTTTAAATTACGTCGAGATGATATTATATGTACATTGACATCATCCGAGTATGTACCGCTTAACTATTCTACAAGTACGCTAGATGGTAAATTACCCAACGCATGGTTGGGAGACGAGGTTGGAGCGTTACCGGTTAGTTATCCATTGGAGGCGATGCGAAGTGGTGCGGTGCTATTAAAAAATAAGTTAGGGATAATAATGAGTACAAAATATCCAACAGTAGATAACCCATTCGAGGATGAAGTTGACTATTGCAAGAAAGTACTTGATGGGGTTATTGATGATATTACAACGTTTGGTTTACTATATGAGCCGGATGATCCAAAGGGAAAATGGGAAACAGACGACACAATTCTATGTCATGGCAACCCATTGGCGATAGACGTACCCATATTATGGGATAATCTAATAAAAAAAAGAGAAGTGGCTATTGAAAAACCAAAAGCACGTCCCAACTTCTTAACGAAACATTGTAATATTATAACCGCAGATGGTGGTGTTGAGGCTTATGTTGACATTCAAGATCTTAAACAATGTGAGATTGATGAGTTTGATTGGAATGGGAGAGACGTATATGTTGGGCTTGATTTATCATTAACAAGTGATAACTCATCCGTTGTAATTGCCACACGAGACGAACATGGACATTTAGTGGCTCGTCCTATGTGCTTTATTCCAACAAATAGAATTGAAATAAAAACAAAAGAAGAAAAATGCGATTATCAAAAATATATAGACGATGCTTTGTGTATTGATTGTGGTGATAATATTATAGATTATGGTGTAATTGAAAAATACATTCTTGATCTTGAAAGCACATTAGGAGTAAACGTGCTTGGTATTGGGTATGATAGATATAACGCAATATCTACGGTTAACAAATTACAAGAGGGTGGATATGATTGTATCGAAGTTAAACAACATTCAAGCGTATTGGCAACCCCAACAAAAACATTATATGAGGAGATTACAAACCACAATTTCAGATATGAAACAAACCAATTATATGAGGTTAACTTTATGAACGCCGTTTGTACGTACGATACTAATTTAAATAGATACGTACATAAGAAACGTTCAAGAGGTAAAGTTGACATGGTTGTAGCAACAATAAATGCATTATGTTTGTTACAACAACAAGAACTATTCAACGATAATTGGGTGTGTAGTTGATTTATAATTATTGTTATGTTATAATGTAGTTGAACCGATAAGAGGGTTTATACAACTATAATTCTAATAGAAAAGACAAAATTTATTTTATTTAAAGTCCGGTTATCAACGGAAAACACTAACACTATATAATGTCTTTTAGCCACACAAATATGTGTGGCTTTTTCTTTTCTATTATAACAAAATAATACTTTACAATTTGTTGTAACAATGTTATAATGTACGTACAAGGAGGTGAATAAATGGCTAACCTAACAAAGCGAATTGCGTTCCGATGTACGGAGGAAGAATTTGAAATGATTAAGGATCAAGCGGAGTACAATGGACAAACAATGACAGATTATATTAAATTTTTAGTATTAGAAGATAGCGAACCCATCGACGGAGAAGATATGAACATGAAAGGAGGTGAATAATACGTTTAATTGGTTAAAAAGAGAAAAGCGTTCAACTGAAAATGATGTGATTGCGGATGTACTTAATGGGCTTTCACCATTGGTAAATGGTAAGACAATCTCACGAAAACAAGCAATGTCAATTCCTGTTGTAACAAAATCAGTAAATTGGATTGCATCCGCCATTGCAAGTTTACCAATCAAGATGTATCGAAGAACCGATAAAGGTTATATTGAGATATATGACGATTACAGATTACCATTATTAAATAATTATAGTGGAAATTGCATGACGGCGAACGACTTAAAACGGCAATTAATTATTGATTTACTTTTGGATGGGAATGGATATGCATATATTTCTAAATTAGGAAATAAGATTGAAAAATTATCCTATATCCCAACAAGTAAATTGACATACACGGAAAGTGTTGACAACATTGACAAAATCGTAAATGTTTGGGTTGATGGTAAACAAGTACAAGACTATAATGTATTTAGACTTGTAAACAACACAAAAAACGGTATAAGCGGTGTTGGATTTATAAGTGATTGTCAAGATTTACTATCTACCATTTTAAGTAGTTTACAATACGAAAACAATAGTATTAGTAGTGGCGTGCGTAGAGGTTTTTTAAAGTCTAAATCTAAGTTAGATAAAGACAAGATGGACGAGTTAAAGCAAGCGTGGAAACGCCTAACAAGTCCTAGTCAATCGGATGTACTTGTACTTAACGCCGGTATCGAGTTTGAGGATGCATCCAATACCGCAACGGAAAGTCAGTTGAGCCAAAACAAAACAATCAACATGCATCAAATACTAGCGTACTTTGGGTTACCAACTAACTTTTTTGAGGGTGCGAATAGCGATGCATATTTAACGGCGGTTAGGATTGCAGTAATACCGATTGTAAAACAATTAGTAAATGCGTTAAATAACTATTTACTTTTGGAAAGCGAGAAACAAGATCTTAGATTTGATATTGATACAAGTGAGATATTACGTATCAATGCAAATGAGCGTTACAACGCATATCAAACCGGTTTAAATAGTGGAATTTTAACGATTGACGAAGTGCGACGGATGGAAAATTTGCCGGTATTAGACATGCAATATCTTAAACTTGGTTTGGGTGATGTATTGTATAATATTAAGGATGGTAAAATATTTGTACCTAATACAGGGGCGATTGTAGATCCAAATAACAATGATGTAGAAATTGAAAAATAACACTTTACATTTTGTTGTAACAATGTTATAATATTAATTGTTAGGAGGTGAAAACATATTGAAAGTCGAATTAAGAAACGGTACAATCCATTTAGAAGGATATGTAAATGCAGTTGGTAGAGAAAGTCGTGAGTTAAGAGACATGCACGGAAAATTTATTGAGATTATACAACCGAACGCATTTAAACACTCTTTGGAAAGACGTTCCGAGGTAGATTTAATGCTTAATCATAAACGCAATTTAACGCCGGTTAAGTATGATTTATATGAGGACAACATTGGGTTGCGTGCGTTTATCGACATTGATGATCCGGAAGTCGTTGAGTTAGCCGAGCATAATAAGTTAACCGGATTTAGTTTTGGTTTTGTAGCTAAGGCGGACGAATGGGACACATCGAGCGAGATTAGAAAACGTATAATTACAGATTTAGACTTACAAGAAGTATCTATTTTGTCAGTTACACCGGCTTATGTTGGTACTATGATTGAGATGCGAGCGGACGAATTGCACGAGCAACGTAACCAACTATCCGAAGTAACAACAGAGGACAAAAGAGAAAACCTTGACTACATCGAAACTTACAAACAACATTTAAATTTCTTAAAAGGAGAATATTAATATATGAAATTTTTAATTGAGAAAAGAAACGCATTAGTTGAAGAAATTAACAACATTTTTGTACAGGCAGAAACTGAAAAACGTGCCTTGACAGATGAGGAGCAAGAAACATTTACAACTAAAACAAACGAATTAAAAGCACTTGATAAAACTATCAAGGCTAAAAAAGAGGCTCGTTCCTTGACTATGATGGATGAAGAAGAACCAAAAACACCGGAAGAAAAAGAAGAAAAACGATCCGTTGAAGAAACTGAGAAACGTGCGTTTGAAACTCTTATTCGTGAAAATCGTGCCGGTGAAATGACTAAAACTGATAATGGTGCAGTTATCCCAACTACCATTGCAAATCAAATTATCGATCGTGTTAAACAAATTGCACCATTGTATGCATTGGCAACTAAGTTTAACGTTAAGGGTAAATTGCAATTCCCTATTGGTAAGGATGCGATCACAACTGCATATGGCGAGGAATTTACTGCATTAACATCTAGTAAAGTCGGTTTTGATGCGATTACTTTGGATGGTTACCTTGTTGGTGCATTGTCTAAAATCTCCAATTCTTTAATTAACAATAGCCAATTTGATATTGTATCTTATGTTGTAAATAAAGTTGCGGAAAGCATTGCTATCTTTATTGAAAATGAACTTATTAACGGTACTGCAAAAATTCATGGTGTGCTTGACACAACAAACAATACAACCGTTACTAAATTCAAAACAACCGCAGATACACCAACGGTTGATGAATTAATTGCGATGCAAGTTGAAGTACCGCAACAATTCCAAAGCGAGTGCATGTGGTTAGTATCTAATAAGACTTTGGTTACATTACGTCAATTAAAAGGTACTGACGGTCATTACTTGTTGCAAGAGGATATTAATAACGGCTTTGGATATACATTCCTTGGTAAGCCTGTTATGGTATCTGACAACATGAAAGACACAAATGTAGTATACGGTGATTTCTCCGCAATGTATGTTAACGTACATGAAGATGTAGCAATTCAAGTATTGCAAGAAAAATATGCGGATGAACATGCAACAGGCGTATTAGCTTGGTTAGAAATTGATGCAAAAGTAGTTGAACCACAAAAAATTGTAGTATCTGCAAAAAAATAATAATTAGTTAAATAAAAGATAAGGGGTGAGGCGGTCGCCTCGCCCTTATTTAATATTAGGGTGGTGAAATATGAAAGTATCAGAATTGACATTAAATACCATTAAGCAGTATTTAAGAATTGATGGAAACGATGATGATGTACTTTTACAAATGCTATTGGATGCATCTGTTCAATATTGCACTTCCTACATGGGATGCGATAAGCAAGCATTAGAGAAGTATGAGGATGTAACTGTTGTAATATTGTCTTTAATTTCAGACAGTTATGAGGTAAGGCAATTCACAACTAGCACTATTACTCTAAATCCATTTATGCAAGGGGTATTAGATTTACATTGTGGTAACTTCCTTGGGGTTGAAGATGTACAAACAAATAACGATCCTAAGTCTACCGATACGCCTAAAACTGTAATTCCTAAACCTAATATAACAGAAACAACAAATAATACGCCAACATCAAGTAATGAAGTTAAAGTTTATAATATTATTTGGGGAATTGCAACGCAAGGAGCTCCGAGTAGAACAAGTAGGGGTTATTTGGAATATAGTCAATCCTCCGGATTTGGTAAGCTACATCTTGATATGAACATTCCTAACACCGCTAGTAATGGGGTAGCAATTTGTACACTTCCAAACGATGCTCCTACTCCTATAAGTTTACTAGAAGTTGCAGTTACTCCGAGCGGTAGTATATATGTAGAACCAAATACAAGAGATGTAAAATGTTGGGGAGTTGCGACACCTAAACGTTATATTATAGACCTTGTAGGATTTTGGAAAGGTGTACAATGAGATACATAAAAGATATGAGACTATCTAGTATCTGTAAAAACAGATTAGAGGTTTGGGGAACAGTAACATCAAAAGAAAAGAATAGGTTAGGACAATATCCGAAAGAGGATAAGAAGTTGTTTGAGGTATGGGGAGCAGTATTACCACAAACCGGTAGTTTATTAAATGGACGGCAAGCAGATACAACTTTATCGAGGACAACCCATAAAATTGTGCTACGATATAACAAACATATAACATCAGCTAATTGGTTTATTTATAATGGCGTAAGATATGATATATTATATATACTAGATCCATACTTAAATAGTGAAAGATTAGAGTGTTATTGCGAAGTTGTAATTTAACTATTTACATTGTTACAACAAAATGTTATAATATAACTGTTAGGAGGTGAAAACTATACTATCGGTTATTGATATTATTAGGGCGTTGAGTGAATTGATAGAACATAATTATCCTAATTATCCTGTTGTAGATATGGATATAGATGAGGATTATCCTAGACCTAGTTATTTTATAGACGTTGAGGACGTAAACACATCATGGGTTGCAACAGACTATATCAAGGAAAGTAGCAATTTAAAGATTGTGTTTTTTGCCGAGAATAGGTACGAGGGTTTTTTAAATTTATTGGATATGAAAAATAATCTAACAATGTTATTTGATGATCCTATACACGTATCAGATGAAACAAACGAATATTATGTTAAGATGCTTACTACTGCATCTGATTTATACAAACAAGATAAGGTATTAACGTTTAACATTCAAGCGGATTTAATCCAAAAGGTGGAACGAGTTGAGACACAACCTTATATGGAACACTTGGATGTAAATGTAATGAAAGGATAAAAAAATATGGATTATAGAATTGATTTGCCGGATATTAATATTATTTTTACGCAAAAAGCCGTAACGGCAGTACAACGCTCCGAACGAGGCGTATTGTGTATTATTGTAAAAGATCCGCAACAAAACACAGGTATTAAAAAGTTTATTTATAAACGTGGTGCAGACGTACTTAAAACAGATTATGGTAACGCCAATTATACCGCAATTATGCGTGCTTTTGATGTAGCAGTAAACAAGGTGTATGTATTGCGTTGTGCATCTACAACACAGTTTACAGACGTTGTAAAGGAACTTGATAAAATTAAATTTAATTATGTATGTACAAACGTAAAAGCAGATCAACAAGCACTTACAAATCAAGTAGTGCAATATAATCATGACAATCAAGGTCATAAATGCGTGTGCGTTGTTGCTAATATTACGCAAGGCGATAGTAAATATGTAATTAAACTCAAAGGTACCGGCGGTAAATTAAAAGACGGTAACGACATAACGGCGGAAGATTATGTTATCCGAATTGCATCTACATTATGCAATTTACCAATGAATAGAAGTTTAACATATTATGTATTTGAGGATTTAGCATCTTGGGACGATACATACTTAAGCACAGAGGCTCCTATTGGGAAATGGATTTCAGAGGGTTGGTTAACCCTTATTAACGACGATGATAAAGTAAAATGCGGTCGTGCAGTAAATAGCTTAAAAACATTTACAAGTACAGACACCGAAGACATGAGTTACATTATTATTGTTGAGGCTATGAACTTAATTATCGAGGATATTTACACAACATTTAAGGATTATTATGTTGGTAAATATAAGAATACGTTAAGTAACCAACGTTTATTTATTACTTCCGTAAACTCTTACTTCCGTCAATTAATGCGTGAGGAAGTGTTGGACGATAGTTATGACAATAAATCCTATGTGGATATTGAAAGTCAGCGTTTAGCATGGACTTCTATCGGTAAAGCCGAGGCGGTTGATTGGACAGACGATAAAGTGCAACAAATGACATTCCGTACAAATGTATTTTTGGGTGGCGATGTAAAAATTTCAAACGCAATGGAAGATCTTAAGTTTACTATTGCGATGGCGTAAGGAGGTAAATAATGAATAGTCAAAGCGTTATTTTAGGTACGTTTGGTAAATTATATATTAACAATGTTCGAGTTGCCAATATTAAAAGTTTTGAGTTAAAAGCATCTTTAAACTATGAGGACATTAATGTAAATGGTAACTTGATTACACAATCTAAATATACCGGTAGTACATTAACCGGAACTATGGTTGTACATAAAGTCGATAGCTATAACATTAAGTTAGTTAAGGATGCCATTAAAACAGGCGTAATGCCTAACATTAAATTTATGGGTGAACTTACTGATCCTAACATTAATGGGGATGAGGCGATTGAGGTGAGTGATGTAATGTTTGATGAGGCTACATTATTGAGTTTTGCGAACGGCGAAGTAAGAGAGGAAAGTACATCTTTTAGAGCCGGCGACTATAATTATTTATCTACAATCTAATATTTTGTTACAACGTAGGGAACATTATATATGTTCCCTACTCATACCTATTATGCTTTTTATGTATTAGACAATTTGTGATAACATGATGTATAATATAAATATGTTAAGGCAAAGATATTATTTTATAAAAGTTACCGTTTGAAAGGTGGTTATATGTCAGTTGACACAAAAGAATTAGACAAGTTTATACATGTACTATCTGAACTAAAAGATAAAAACATAGATAGAGGATTGCGAAAAATGTTTAGTAAGTCAACGTCAAAAGCGTTGACATATGTTAAACGTATTGCAAAAGGTAACGCCAAAACAAAAAACAATGGGTTAAATGATAAAAGTTATTTATCAACCTATAAAAAAGGTAAATTGGTACATAGTGGTACTAATTGGCGTATTCGTATTTTCAATAAAAATAGTAAAGCCCATTTTTTGGAAAAGCAACGTTTTCATCATCATAATAGCAGAAAAGGTATTAATGCATTGGAAACGTCAAAAGATAATGCGAATACTATTTTTATAAATAGTTGCAATGATTTATTAGATGATATTTTAAAGGAGATAAAATAATGATTAGTATCGAGCAATTAATGGAACGTTTTAATAATAACCAAAACGATAATTTTATCGTACATCTTGGTGATGATGAGTATCAATGTACAAAATTACCATTTAAGAAAATTTTAAGCCTAGACGATGAATACGACGTTGACACACAAAAAGGTGCGTACGATCGTAATTTGGAAGTCATTTATTTATCTTGCGAAGTATTTAGGAACTTGGCGGATAAATTAGGATATGAGGGAGAACCACACAACGTAATTGAAAAGGTGTTATCCCCTATTGAGGTGTTAACGTTCTATACTCATATTTTAAACCAATATACAGGGCAAATGACGAAAGACGTTGAAAGCGTAAAAAAGTAATGAAAGACGGAAAATCAGACGAGTTATTTGTATACAAATACTATCTTGATAGAGGACACACCTTTAATGAGATCTCAAATTGGTCGTATGATGAGTACGTGTGTGCATTAGCATTTATTTTATATGAGGTGGATAAATGAGTAAAACCTTAGATATTGTAATGAGCCTTAAGGATAATGTTAGTCCTAACCTCGGTAAGATGAACAGTAATTTACAGGAAACTAGCGGTAAATTAAACGCCGTTGGTAAGTCTGTAAGTAAATTAGGCGGTCTATTAAAAGGTGCTTTACTTGGTGGTGCGATTGCTAAGTTTTCTATGGATGCAATTAAGGCGTACGAGGTACAAATGAAAGCCGAGGGAAGTGTTAGGCGTGCATTAGAAAATACAGGAAAAACCGCATCAGAGGTGCAACAAGGTTTAAAAGAGTATAAAGAATTTGCAAGTAAACAACAAGATATTACTGCCTTTGGGGATGAGGCAACCTTACAAATAATTAGCGGTTTAATCTCGCAAGGTTTTGGGAAAAAGGATATTGAAGATATTGTTGCCATGTCGCAAGATATAGCACGTAGCACAGGTGACGAGCAAGAGAATGTTACAAAAGCATTATCATCCTATATAAAGACAGGTAAAGGGGCAACAAAACTTGCCAAAGCATACCAATTAAATGCGGACTTACTTGGAAAAGGTGCAACCGAAAGTGAGCGAATTTCTGAAGTATGGGATGCGTTTTCTAAGTCGTCCCATATGGGAGCATCTACATCATTTCTTAAAAGTTTTAGTGGACAATTAATTGCCGTTCAAGGTCGGTTAGATGATTTAAAAGAGCCGGTTGGTGAACTTATTAGTAATTTATTAGGTGGTAACTCACAGGGATTAAGCGGATCCGCCGGAGCATTAGCTAGTTTACAAGAAGTAATAGTAAGTGCAACAAGTGATGTACAAACAATGGCGGACAAATCAAAGGAACTCGGAGGAGGGATAACAGGCGTTGGGCTTGCTTGTTTTAGTCAACATCCTATTGTTAGCTTATTTTTGTCAACGCTTGCCGGTGCTAAAACTATTAGTATGCTATCCGAACTTATTACATCTATTGGGACGGTAAGTACCGCTATTGGTACAATAGGAGAGGTATCGTTGATGGCGGTTGGTGGCGTTGTTGCCCTAGCAACTGCGGTTGGTGGTTTAATAACTTATTTAACGATTGCTATTGGTAAGATGAGCGAATATTATCAAGCAAGTGCGGAAACAAGGGCGAAGTTAGATGCGGATCAAATGGCGAGCGTTGGTGTGTTTAACTCCTCGCCGGAAATGTATCAAGGCGGTAAATCAATTTTTGATAATAACGCAAACGGTACAAACTATTTTGACGGTGGCAGTACTTTGGTTGGTGAATATGGACCGGAGTTGGTTAACTTGCCACGTGGATCTAGTATTAAAACAAACGCACAAACACAAAGGGAGTTGAGCGGTGGTGGAAGTACGTTCAATATCCCTGTAACCATTCAAGGTAACGTTATTGGGAATAGTGAATTTATCGATCAAATCGGATATGCTATTTCAAGCCGTGTAGGATTGGCACTCAGTAACATGTGATTTAGTAATAGGAGGTATGCTTATATAGTATACCTCTTTTTATTTACATAGTTGTTACAACATGATATAATATATACATAAGGAGGTGAAAGGATGGACTTAACAAGTCTATTAAATCTATATCGTGCGTATTTATCTTATAAAGGTAATAAGAATGTACGAGCAGAAATTACATTATTATTGGAGGGTGGTAATAGCGTTACATTCCCTGTACCGCCGGAGAAGTTACCAACAATAGAAAATCCACAAAACAACGAAGTATTTAATAGCGTAATTGGGGATATATCTATCATGGGGCTTTTGGGGTTAAGGTCGATAAAATTTGATGATTTATTATTACCGTCAAACGTCAATGACTATTCATGGGCTAAGGGTGATAATGGTGCGGATATTATTAATTTTATTAATGATAATCGTCAAAAAGGACAACCGTTTAGGCTTATTATTACAAAAGGGGACGTAACATATTGTAATATGAATGTGCTAATAGATGATTTTAATTACTATCAAGATAATCAAACAGATTACCATACTGATGTAACCTTTACGGAATACCGCACATATAACTCACAGACAGGAGGATTAGAAACGTGATCCGAATTGAAACCACAAAGGATAACAAACCTTATATTATTAGTGCGTTTTGTGGTAACATTACCAAAGAGGATGATATTAAATCATTAGGCGTTCAATTATCTTTTTCTTATGCAAATAATAAGGTGATTGATAAAAACACAGTTTGGATTGATGTGCATCTTGGAGATACAATTCGCATGTATGATGGATATGATTTATTATTTCAAGGCACAATCCAAAAGGCTACACGCTCCGGATTATCAAGTTATCAATATGAGGCGTTTGACAATGCGTGGTATTTGAATAAACAAGAAACTAGAATACAATTTAATGGGGTAGACATTAAATCAGCAATTACAACATTATGTAAGCAAGAGAATATCCCTTGCGAGGTTGCATGCGATATAACAACAAAAGTTACTAAGATATATAATGGAGATACAATTAGTAATGTAATTGATGATTTATTAAAACTAGCAACAGATGAAACCGGTAAACAATATCGTAGAGAGTACAACCATGGGAAGTTATATATAAATACGTTTGACAATCTTAAAATGATTTGGGACAAGCAACCGTTAGTATCGGAATTTAATCAAGAGTTTGATTGCGATGGACTAGCTAATAAAATCGTTGTCATGAGCGGTAATGAAAAATCACAAACCGTAATAGCAACCGCACAGGACGATGCATCAATTAAGAAGTACGGATTGTACGTACATTATGAAAAGGTTGACGATAAGAAAAAAGCACAGGCGGATCAGATAGCCAAAACAAAACTTAAAAATATGGCGTACCCTAAGAAGTCTATAAAAGTTACCTTAATGGGCGATAACTATGTAAGAAGTGGTAGGGTATTAAAGTTTAATCAACCAAATATTGGTATGGTTGGTGAGTATATAGTAACTAATTGTAGTCATTCGTACGACATGGGAAAACACACGATGGAGTGTGAACTTAAATATAATGAGGAGGTAAACAATGAGTAGTTGGGATTATGATCTTGCCGAGCAGTTTAAAAGCCGAGACAATCCCAAAACAAAAATGGGTGCTATGCTTGGAACTGTTATATCTACATCACCACCGGTTGTAACAATTCAAAATGGAAAATATACAATCAAGGGTGAGCAATTATACGTTGCGTATCATTTATTAGAACGTAAAAGTACGTATAGTAATATGTATCAAAAAGGCAGTATCTCGGTTAGTTGTCCGCATGGTGGCGGTAGTTATACGTCAACAAGTACAGGAGATATTATACTAGATGAGGTATGGAAAGCCGGAGACTTGGTTTTAGTTATCCCATCAGAAACCGAGCAACAATTTTTTATTGTTGACGTAGTACGAAAATTAAAAGGTTGTAACGATCAATCAAAATAATAGTATACATTGTTGTAACAATATGTTATAATAATATTTGTTAGGAGGTGAATACTATTAAAAGTGTAAAATTTGATTATGACACTAATAGTTTTATTGTTGATGATCCGCCATCGGAAGTCGAGCAAGTTAAACAATGGGTGGAGTTATATATTAAGGTTGAGTTAGATAAATATAAAATTTATAATCACAATTTTGGAATGGACTTCTCAGACATTATTGGGTATAGACTTCCTCGTAGTGTGCAAGTATCTGAAATTATCCGACGACTTAAACGAGGTATAATTACAGGATGTGATCATGTTAACGATGTAAGGGATTTCACTTTTGATAAAGGGAAGTTTACTTTTACATTAATCACAGATTTAGGAGAGGAGGTTATATTACATGTATGATAATAAAACACTAGATGAAATACATTATTTAATGCTTGCTAATATTGATAATGAGTATCGAAAACGGCAAGGATATCCAACATATGATCTCACACGTGGATTTGCCTTTGGGGTTAAAGATAGTTGGGATTTAGCGTACAATACGGCGTTAAAATTAGACGTGGAAAACCTAAGCGGTACGGAATTAGATTTGTTTATTTCTGAACGCACAGGATTGGACAGAAAACGAGCGACAAAATCAAAGGGTGAAATTACTATTGTTAACGGTAATGGTAGTATTTTAAAGGGTGATTTATTCGCAACCGTGGATGGTGTACAATTTGTTGCAACAGAAAGTAAAGAAGTACATTCCGGTGATAGTGTACATATTGAGAGTGTTGTTGGTGGCTACGACAAAAACGTCGGTATTGGTGAGATTACTGAACTACCGATTACATTACAAGGTATTTATAAAGTAACAAACAATACACCACTAACAGGCGGTTATGATACAGAAACCGACGAGGATTATAGAAACCGATATTATATAAAATTACGTACACCGGTAAATGGCGTAAATGCTAACCAATATGTAGTATGGGCGGAAAGCATTGAGGGAGTTGGTAAAGCTAGATGCGTACCTATTTGGAATGGTATAAACACGGTAAAGGTTGTATTAATTGGTAACGATTTCAAACCGGCGAGCGATGATCTTGTAACTCGTGTACAAAATTATATTGATCCTAACCGTAATGGCGACGGCTCCGGAGTTGCTACAATCGGAGCGGTAACAACTGTTGTAAAAGCTACGACTAAAAACGTTAACATTGATATTTATGGTTTACAAGTTAGTGGTAACGTTGAAACCATAAAAGAGGCAATTAAGAAAAACCTAGAACGTTATATTAAAACAAGTGCTTTTAATAAGGAATATATCTCACTAGCTAAAATTGGATTGGTTGTTGCCGAAACAAAAAATGTTGAGGATTATCGAGAAATAAGGTTAAATAATTCTCATAATCGAATGACGTTAAACAATGATGAATGTGGCGTATTAAATGAGATTAACTATCATGACTAAACAAGAAATAATAAAGACATTACCTACACTTTATCGTAAAGATAAATGGGTAAATCAAATCTATAATATGGCACAGTTAGAAGAAGTTGACAATTTAAGCCATATAAATTATAATAATCTATTCATGTCAAAGCTAGATGATTATGGGTGTTCAATTTATGAACGTGATTTACTCATAGATGTTAAGGAAACATTAAAAGATCGTAGAAACGCAATTATAACAAAATGGAGAGCCACGCATAGATGCACATTGGAGTTATTACAAGATATTGTAAATCACTGGTTTGGTGATAAATGCGAGGTAACATATGATGGTAATGCGACAGTAACGCATACAACAAAAGTTGGTACTAGATACGATCCGAATAACTATTATTATCAAACGTTTTTAAAGTATTATATGGGTGTATTCCCAGCACATTTTAATTTGATATGGAACCATACTCACAATAGATGGATTGATTATTGTAAACCGCATAATTGGGGACATGCAAAAGACAATTATTTAAATTGGCGTGTACCTAAAAATCATAAGTGGAAAGATGAAAAATCTGTATTACGTGGTAAGCGTTGGAACTATAATTTAACTCGTACATGGAACGATGTATATGATAGTGAAATTAGTTGGGAGGATTAATGGAATATACTAAGAATTTAAGATTGTCTAAACCATTATATGACGATGATGTAGACGTACAGGTGATTAATAACAATATGGATTTATTAGACGAGAAAGTCGGAAATTTACCTTACTTGCCATTAAAGGGCGGTAAGATGCAAGGTAATATTACAATACCTTTTGACGTAGGTTTAAAATATGATGATAATCACTTTTTAAATTTTAAACAAACAAGTTTTAATGGTAAAACTTTAAACACACTTAAAATGAAAGGTGATAGATTAAAGTATTATTCCCCATCCGGTAAAGAGTTTGTTGTTGACGATACCGGAGCATGGTGGAACTCGGACATGATTTTAACAGATGCTTGGACGGATATTGGGTGGTTTAGTGGCTATTTTAAAATTAGTAATAATATGATCATGCAATGGGGTTATGTAAACCCAACAAATTCCAATAACAACACACAACACGTAACGTTATCTCAACCGATGAAGAACGCACAATACCTTGTGTTAACTTCTAAATCACAGGGCGAGGGAGGTAAACCTAGTGTAACCGGCGGTAGTTATTGGCTATGCTCATACAATCATAAGACAACCGGATTTGATATTTTGTGCGACCAAACCGCCACAGGACATACAGTATTTTGGTTGGTTATTGGTAGATGGAGATAAATATATGTTAGGTAAGAAAATTTATAAAAACGAGTTTGATGAACGCTTATATAAGGAGTGTGCGGATTGGTGTAATGAGAATAATTGTACCATCGAGGATAAAGATGAGTTTTATGAAGTTGTAAAAGTAGACACAACCGAGGATGATTTAAATTTTAAACGCCAAAATATCCAAAATGAGATCTCATCCATTAATGTTAAATTATCCGAATTAAGTGGCGTAAGAGAGTGTGTAACTACTATTGATGGTGTAAACCAATATGATGTATTTAAGGATGGTACGCTTATTACAATGAATGAAACAGAATTTCAAACATATTTTGATGAGTTGACAACTAAGCGGAGTGAATTATTACAACAATATAAGGAGTTATAATGGCAACAAAAACAACAAATTATAATTTAACTAAGCCGGATTTAAATGATTGGGCGGACATTCGCATCCTTAACGCCAACATGGATATTATTGATAATGCAATGAAAAGCATTTCAGATCTTGCCGGAAGAGGTACAGGGAATACAAACAATATTAATTTATCCGGCTATGCGTTAAAGTCCCAATTAGACGGATATTTACCAATTACCGGCGGTGATGTTACCGGTACATTGACATACAATGGGGTAGAGGTTGCAACGGTTAAAACAATTAAACAAGGCACGAGAAAGGGAGAGGAGGCAACCTCTTGGAAAACATACTTACCGGATGGGCGAGTTATGTTTAAAATTTCAGTTGGGACACAAAGACATGTTACATTGCCTGTTGCAATGGCAAATACACAATATAGCATTATTCAATGTGATAATACTGTATTTACCGAAGTTAAAAATACGGCGATGGATTATCTAGGGCAAGTGGGTAACCGCGGTATTAAGAATAAATCAACAACCGGTTTTGATGTATTCTCGTGTGTACAAATTGCGAACGCCACATATTTATATAATTATTGGGTTAGAAATTCCGATAATTACCTAGGTACTACAGATTGTATTATTATTGGTTGGGAGGCTTAATATATGAAATGTTTTGATATATCTGATTGGCAAGATTATTTTACAAGTGTGGAAGATTTCAAACGAGCGAAAGAGCAAGGTTACGACGTTGTAATTGTTAAATTGGGAGAAAGTTACAATGAGACCGAGTGTTGCCGGCAACAGATTTTAAACGCTATTGAGAGTGGTTTAAAAGTAGGCGTATATTATTTTAGTCATGCTTATGATCTTGAAACATGCGGATATGAGGCGAATTGGGTAATTAATAAATTAGCGGAAATTGGGTTGACACCTTGGCACTTACAAGCCGGTATTTGGTACGACTACGAGGATCACACACGATTACGTAGTTATATCAACAATGGCAATTTAAGTTATCAAGATATTACTAATATCATGTGCGAATTTGTTAACAAATTAAATCAAGCCGGATGGGATTTTGTAGGGATTTATAGTGGTTACTCTTTGTTATGGGATGAGACGTATATGTATAGTCAAGTACCTTGGGTACCGATTTGGGTGGCACAATACAATAGCGATTGCGATTATCCAAACCCTTATATGTGGCAGTATTCCGATAGAGGGGACGTATGCGGACACGAGATGGATGTGAGTGAGGTGTTCATTGCTCCTTGGAAAAACAAGGAAGAAACGCCAAAAAAGAAATGCACATGCGGTTGTAATTGTTGTAAATAATAGATATAGGAGCGGTAGTAATACCGCTCCTATTACTTTATGTAATACTATCTATGCATTTTAAATATTAGACAAATATCACCATGTAGTGTATTATAACAGGAAATATTATCGAACACAATGACAAAGTATGGTATGGAATTAAACAATATACGATTGTTATGGATGAAAATGTGATTGTTGTGGAGGTGTAACACATGAGTACTATTTATAATTTGATTTTTGCGATAATGTTCTTTATTGGTGTTGTAACAACACTTAGTCTAATTACAATGGGTTTAGTTTATATCGGAGGTTAGTATGCAAGATTTAAAAGAACTTTTCACAATTAATATTAATACTAGATTGTTTATACCAACAATAAAGGAAGATAAACGATATTATCATATTGAATATCATAGTAAGCTATTTAATCAATTACATTTTGCGGTTACAAAATCATCTCATATGAAAGCAATTAAAATAACAATTAAAAATGAAATTTATAAGGAATTAAAGAAAAGAGGTGTTTATTAATATGACGTTGCTAGTTATTATATTAATTATGATTATAGGTTATCACTTTTTGAAAGACGGAGTATAGATGGAACTATATGAACATCAAAAGAGGGTATTACAAGATACCCTCTTGTATAATAAAGTGGCTTACTATCTTGACATGGGTCTCGGTAAAACATTCACAGGATCGGTAAAGGCTACATCTTTTAATAAACCGATTTTAATTATATGTCCTAAACCATTAATATCTCAATGGATAGAACATTTTAAGGATGTACATGATAACTATTGTACGTACAATCTATCCAATAAGAAACAACTACAATCTTTTATGGAGGATAAAGCAGATCAGAAAATGGGTGTTATCAATTATGAAAGTGCTTGGCGTAAGCCGGAACTTTTAAAACTAAATGGTTTTACTCTCATCTTGGATGAAAGTCAAGCAATAAGTAACCCAACGTCAAAACAGACAAAAGGGATTGTGAAATTAAAATTTGATAGTCTCGTATTGTTGAGCGGTACACCATGCAGTAATGCAAGATATGATAAATTGTACACACAATTAAAATTACTAGGATTACATGTGAATAAACGTTCATATGAAGATAAGTTTTGTAATTTTTTTGAAATGGAGAAAGCCGGAATTAAATTCCGTGTGCTATCCAAAACAAATCCTTATAAGAATGTTGATGAACTTAAATCTATAATGCATGATCTTGGATGCGTATTTATGAAAACGGATGAAGTAATAGAACTACCGCAACAACGATTTATTGATATTAATGTACCAACAAGCAAACATTATAAAACGTTTGTTAAAGATGGTTATGTTGATTGTGGTGAGTATGAATATATATCTACTAACCCAACGACGGACATGTTATATCAACGTCAATTATGCAATAGCAAGGAGAAGTTAGAAACATTAAAAACCTTATTGGAAAGCACGGAAGATAGGGTAATTATATTCTATAACTTTAATTGCGAACTAGATTTGTTACAACAATTAGTATTAAAATTAAAACGTCCTTTGTCATTTATCAATGGTAAAGAAAAGAACCTAAATTGTTACAACAATAATGTGGATAGTGTAACGCTTGTACAATATCAAAGTGGTAGTAGTGGCGTAAATTTACAAAAAGCCAATAAGATAATCTATTATTCACCGCCGGTAAAAAGTGATTATTATGAACAATCAAAAAAACGTATTCACCGCATCGGACAAGATAGTAAATGCACTTATTGGAAACTTATTACAATAAATAGTATCGAACAGAGAATATATAACACGTTAGATCTTAAACGTGATTACACGGAGGAGTTATTTAAACATGAAATATAGTTTTGAGATTAAGGAAGTAACAAAAGATACCGCACTAGATATGATCCAAAAGTATCATTACTCAAACACATTACCACGGCTTAATAAATATTTCTTAGGGGTATACCTTGACGGCTCCTTGGTTGGTGTGGTAACATTGGGATATGGGACACGCCCTTTACATACAATTCAAGCGTTGTTTAAAGATGCTAAAACCGAGGATTATTTAGAAATTGGTAGAATGTGCATGACGAACGAGATGCCAAAAAATAGCGAAAGTCAGATGCTCCGAGCGGTTGTTAAGTGGATTAAGGCTAATACGGATATTAAAGTATTATTTACTTGGGCGGATGGGATGCTAGGTAAATGCGGTTATGTATATCAAGCATCCAACTTTATGTATGTAGGTAAATCCGAAAGTGATATTTATCTTTTTGATGGATATAAAATCCATCCACGTCAAACGAAACCAATTTTTAAAAAGGATGAAAATGACAAACGAGTTACTATTAGACCAACTGTTGAACAGTTGCGTAAATATCATATTAGCAGATATAAAGGACACCAATTTAAGTACTTGATTGTACTTGGTAGTCATAAAGAAAAACGTGAGATGATGGAGCGAGCGTTATTTACAGTATTGCCACATCCAAAGGAGAAAGACTTGACGTGGAAAACATATGATTTAGATAGTAAAAAATGGGTTGATTGCGGTAAGCCTCCGTATAAAACGGATTTTAGCAAGGACTTTAACAAGGATGAACTTATTCAAATGATTAAAAAAGCCGGAGGAGATTTATGATCAGAATTGACAATTTAGAAATTTATGGGATTGAAAGTGCTATGCGTGGTATGAGGAACCCTATGAACTCATGGAACTTAAACGATACAACAGATGTTTATATTGGTGATAATGATTTGAAATTGTTACAACAATTAGTAAAAGCCGGATCAGATCACCGTAAAGTATTGAGACAAATGTTTATTAGTTGCGATATTACTGCTCCGTTGTATTGGTGGAAAGAGTTTGATACGTATAAAGTTGGAGTTACGGCTAATAGTCAATCCACTATGCATAAACTATGTAGTAGACCATTAACCGTACATGATTTTAGTTTTGAGGATATGCACGACGGCGAATTTATTGTAAACATTGTACTTGAAAATCTTAACGCACGCATTAGGGATTATAAAGCGGATATGAAACAAAATAAAGGCTTATGGCGTACCATCATCCAATTATTACCTAGTGCATACAATCAGACTAGAACTGTTACAATGAATTATGAGAACGTTCTCAATATGTACAAACAACGGAAGAACCATAAATTATCCGAGTGGTGTGATTTTTGTGAGTACATGTACGATAACTTGGATTATTGTAAATTGTTGATTGACTACATTGAGCAGTAATGTTATAATGTACGTACAATATATGGAGGTGATAGTATAGCCGGTGAAAAGAATTTAGAAAACAGATTGAAAAATTGGCTACAATCAAGGGGAATATATCCGCCTAACACACCTAAACAAAAAATAAAGGCAACGCCTATTGGATATTATGAGAAACGGTTTGGATCTCAATTCACTATTAATGGTTTACCGGATATGCACATCTGTATACGTGGTAAAAGTATAGACGTAGAATTGAAAGACGTAAGGGGTAAACCTAGTCAAGCACAAATTAAGATACTATCCAATATCAATAATTGGGGTTGCGAGGGATGGTTAGTATATCCGAAAGATTGGGATGCTATCACTCGAAGAATAGAGGAGGTTATTAATGACAAATAAGGAACGTTTTGAAACATATGTAAAACTGTATGTACAAAGAGATGGCGTGGATGCGTTCTTACAAGATTTAGAAGAAAACGGATTTTATGATGCTTGGGCTAGTACCACATATCATTGCAACTATAAAGGCGGTTTAGTAGAACATACATTAAACGTTATTGAGTATGCGTTAAAATTAGCAGATACCTTTAAAAGTAAAGTATCTAAAGAGAGTATAGTGTTGTGTGCGTGCGGACATGATACAGGGAAAGCATATGAATATTACGTTAACAATCTATTAAAAAGTGGTAAGGTTAGCGGAAGTAAACCAAAGAAAATCAACCCATCATTAATGATTAAATCACACGCTATGAGATCGTTAACTATCATGAGTAAATTTTTTACATTGACGGAAAGCGAAAAAGTAGCTATATTAAGTCATGATGGATGGTATGAGAATACAAATAGAGAGTATATGTTAGCACTTGATGAGTTGTTGTATATAATTCATAGTGCGGATTTATATGTTGCTCGATTTGTAGAGCCTGTAAAATCCTATAAAGGAGGTGATGAGATTGATCTATGAGAAATTAAATAATATTCAACTAGAATTGAAAGCACCAAAGAATAAGCGTAATACATTTGGTGGTTATCAATATAGGGATTTAAGTGGTATTTTAGAGGCAGTAAAGCCATTATTGAAAAAGTATAAATGTGTACTTATGATCTCGGATGATGTTGTAACACAAGAAGATAGAGTTTATATTAAATCTACGGTTACAATCATTGATTGTGAGGATGGTACAATGCACTCATGCGATGGGTACGCACGAGAACAGGAAAGCAAGAAAGGTATGGACGACGCACAGTTAACAGGGGCTTGCTCCTCGTATGCTCGTAAATACGCATGCAACGGCTTATTGGCAATTGACGATAGTCAAGACTTAGATAGTATTGATAATACCAACGAGGAAGAAGATAAGCCAAAACAACGGCGAAGTCGTAGAACACGAAACCAAATTACAAAAGAAGATTTGGAAAACGTTCCATTTTAATTAGGAGGTAACATATATGAGTTTTAAAGATTTTAATATGAATATGGATGAATATAACGAAAGCATTAAGGAGTTGGAGGCGAACCAATCCAACGAAGATAATAAGAGAGAATATAAAGATCCGGTGGATGGTGATTATGAATGTGCATTAATGGGCTTAGAACTTGGCACAACAAAGTCCGGAGATAAACTTATGATGAAAGGTAACTTTAAAATCTTAGATGGTGAATTTAAAAATCAACGTTTATGGATTAATAAAGTATTAACCGGATGTAATAATAGTGCATGGTGCATTAAATCCGCCATCGACTTTTTGAATACATTAGGTAGTGAACAAGAGGTTGAATTTACAGGCGATTTTGACGACTTGGAAACGCAAATTAAAATTGTATTTGCGGATGTAAAAAATTGTACATTCTTGGTTACCCAAAAAACAAACGGTAACTTTAAAAATTATTATGTAAACGATGTATGGGATAACTAGATAGATATAGGAGCGGTAGTAATACCGCTCCTATTACTTTATGTAATACTATCTATGCATTTTAAATATTAGACAAATATCACCATGTAGTGTATTATA
>QWCC01000109.1_pt1 | contig 32873 bp, 20 predicted proteins | sample 1972491 | NCBI WGS metagenome assembly QWCC01 (sample SAMN09866718, study PRJNA288562) | Human oral metagenome isolate term5_saliva, whole genome shotgun sequencing... | isolation source: mouth | host: Homo sapiens | place: USA: California
TCGCGGAGGAGCATGCCGAGATTCTCGTCGTCCTCGCAGAGGAGGATTCTTACTTTTCCGTCAAGAGTCATAGTGATAGGTATTTGTGATGAATATTTTTGTTTGCCTCAGTCGTCCATGATCGGAAAACTGACGGTAAAGGTGGTGCCGTGGCCGTATTTACTATCGACTTCGATAGTGCCGTGGTGTGCTTTCACCACGCCGGCCACGTAGGCCAGTCCGATGCCCACGCCTTTCACGTTGTGGACATTGCCGGACGTCACGCGATAGAAGCGATCAAAGATGCGCTTCAAGTCTTCCTTCTTGATGCCGATGCCGTTGTCGGCGAAGGTAATGACAAATTGTTTTCCCACGTTTTTGGTCGAAACGATGAGTTTTACCGGCACTTCCGGACGTCGGTATTTGAGGGCATTGTCCAGAAGGTTGTTCACCAGGTTGGTGAAGTGCATTCGGTCCGCATTGATGATCGGGTCTTCCGCATCGATATGTGTCTCGATCGTGCCGTTGGGATCATCTTGCTTCACTTTGAGTTGGAAAGCCATGGCGGCTTCTTCCACCACGGTATTGGCTTCCAGCTCGTCGAACTTGAAGTGGATGGCAGCGATACTGTCAAACATCGAAATTTGCAGTACCTTTTCCGCCAGCATGCGCAGCCGTTTCGATTCCGACAGCAGCACACTGTGGTAGTCTCTCACCTTTTCGGGAGGCAGAACGATGCTCCGGTCGGAGAGCATTTGTGCCACGAGCGAAATGGAGGCAATCGGCGTTTTGAGCTCGTGGGTCATGTTGTTGATGAAGTCCGTCTTCATCCGCGAGAGTCTTTTTTGCCGGTTGATCCCGATGAGGGTGAAGATCGAAATCAAGAGAATGAGCAGGCTGAAGATGACCAAGGGAGCCATGAAGCCCATTTCCCGCATGAAATAGCTACCCAAATCGGGGAACCTCACCACGAGGATGCCCATATGGGTGGGCGAATCGTCGGCAAAGACTTCCTGCTTGAATTCGGCGTCGCCGAAATCTTCGTTGTAGTCCTGGCAGCGCAGCACCGTACGCCCGTCTGCCGTGAGCACTTTGAAGTGATAGTGCACCTTGCGCAAGTCGATCCCGTTGTGTTGCAATTCGTTTTTGAGCAGCGCATCGAGTTCTGTGCGGTCGATGCGTTGTTCGAGCGGTTTGTCGGTGACGCGATCGAGATTGTTGTAGATCACTTCGTCCACGAGGTGGCGCTGCTTGAGGTAGCGCTGTCGCAGGCTGGCTTTGATCGAATTGTCGCCGAAGGCATTGAGCGCGATCGGATATCTCCGTCCAAACGTCCCGCCGTGGGCCATTCCATCTTTTGTGCCGTTCTGCTCTTTGCTGAAAGCAATAGAATCGAGCGCGGCTTGTCTCACACTGTCTGCAGCGATGCCCATTTCCGCATCCAAGCGGTCTTGCACCTCTTTTATTTCAAGAGCATGCGCGGTTTGGTAGAGCGCGCGTTGCACGTTTTCTTCAAACTGCCGGCGGCGCATGTCTTGAATCTGATGGTAGTAGTACACCTCCGTTACGATCAACGCGAAGATCGACACGAACATCAGTACGGCGGTGAGCCAGATGGTCCTCCTTTTCATACCGCGAATATAGTTAATTTTGGGTGGAGTGTGCTTGGACAACTCCACACATCGTGTAAAAATAGTATCTTTTATAGAAGAGGCTGGCTCGACTTGTTGTTCTGATAAGTTGTTGAAAGTCCGTAAACAATGATCGGCTCATTCTACATTAAGAATGAGCCGATTATGATAGAAGCTGTGCCGCTCGGCAGAGTGGAGTCACTATGAATTTTCGGACAACGAAAGACGGCTTTTTTGCTATTTCTAAGTTATCAACCGGTCCGACCAACGAATTTGAAGATCTCGAATGATCGTTTTTGCTGTTTCGTTTTCCAAATGTTTCTTTCGGATAAGCAGTGCCGAGTGTCGATGTAAATGAAAAAGATCAAGGCACGTAGGACAGCAGCTGTTTGATATATTCCGGGTCGTCGAAATTTCTTGTTCCCGTGTCCGTTCGGTTGAGCGCATCCACGCGTTGCATTTCGTCTGCAGAGAGTTGGAAATCGAAGATGTCGAAGTTTTCCTGCATGCGTTCCTTGTGTGTGCTCTTGGGAATGGCGATGATGCCGCGTTGCGTCAACCAGCGCAAAGCCACCTGTGCCACCGTTTTGTGGTGGTGTTGCGCCAATTCGCACAGCACTTCGTTGTCGAAGAACTGCCCGTCGCCTTGCGAGAGCGGCGCCCACGCCATGATGCGCGCGTCGAATTGGTCGAGCAGCCCCTCCATCTCGCGTTGTTGCGATAGCACGTTGGTTTCCAGTTGATTCACGGCCGGCAGAATCTTGTTGTGCACGGCCAAGTCGGTGAAGCGTCCGCGGCTGAAATTGCTCACGCCCAGAGCACGCACCTTCCCCATCATTAGGGCCGTTTCCATTGCGCGCCACGTACCGTAGTAGTCGCCGAAGGGTTGGTGTACCAGCAGAAGGTCGATGTAGTCGGTGCCAAGTCGTTTCAGACTTTCGTCGATCGAAGCGGCCGCTTTGCGCTCGCCGGCGTTGCTGATCCACACTTTGGTGGTGAGAAACAGGTCCTCGCGCGCCACGCCGCTGCGGCGAATGCCTTCGCCCACGCCGCGTTCGTTGCCATAGGCCTGCGCCGTGTCGATGAGCCGGTAGCCCACTTCGATGGCATCGGCCACACAGCGGGCCGCCTCCTCATCGTTGATTTGAAACACGCCGTAGCCCAGCGAAGGCATGGCGAGACCGTTGTTGAGTTTGATGTACTCCATATAAGATATATTTAGGTGTCGGAATGAAGAAAGGGGGGAAACTCACGTTCGTCGAGCTTCGCCGGCACGTCTCGCACGGCAGATCGCTGCTCGTCTGAGAACCCCGAGCCCCACGGGCCGAAAACGCCCTCGCGTCAGCGCACGCGAAAGACGCGGATGCCCAAAGCGTGCGAAATGCCGTTCAGGTAGGCGGCCAGTGTGCGCGAGTCTTCAATCACTTTCTTGTATTGACTCGAAGCGTGGAGCATGTGCAGTTTACCGTCGTTGCCCCAGAAAGCCAACCCCTGGTGCGAGTAGTCGAGTCCGTCTTTTCGGGTGACGACCGCAATAATGTCACCATTTTGAATTGCCCCCAGTTCGCGGCGCGACAGCCCCACGTTGCTCTTGGGCAAGAAGCGTCCCACGTCGCCAGAATACTTGCGTTCCAAACGGGCGATCTCGCGCACCCGTTCCGGGTGGTTGCGCAAGAAAGGGTAAGCATCGGGGTGGCGGCTCATGTAGTGCAAGTCGATGTGGAGCGGCCGGGTGAGCGCCGTGGGCAGCACCACCTCCTCGATTGTTCCTCTGCGCCGATGGTCGGCCATCCAAAACGAGAGGTAGTGCAGGCGCGAGGTGTAGCCCGCAATGCGTCCGTCGAAGTAGCGCAGGCGTTGCAAGTTGCGACAAAAGTCAGCAAATCGCGTCTTCCCTTCGCGGCGCGTCATGGCCAGTGCCGAAGCCGTCTCCACCAGTGTGGCGCAGTCCAATCCGCGGAGGTTCACCACCAGGCGTTCGGGATCGGCCATCTCGAGCGTCCCCGCTACATAAGGTCGCCCTTTCAATTGGCGTGCGAAATCGATCGAGGTTTGCAGCGAAGCGTTGCCCAGCAGGCGTTCCACTTCTGCCGAATCACTGCTTTGGTAGATCACTGCGCCGGTTTGCGGTGCGCGGGTGCCGGCAGCCGTTACGGGGTTAGCGGGAGCGGTCGCATCGGCTTGCGGGGCGAAGCTCAGCACCAGCAGAAGAGCGCCGAACCGCCATACCGACGAAAGAGTAGTGTGCATAGCGTTTGAAAAATGAAATTGCGGTGAGAAGTCACGAGGTGCTTCTCACCGCAAAGTGAGGTCAATCAGTGATTTATTTGATGAGATCTACCGAGCGTTTCACGAAGGCATTGAGCGCCTCGCCGCGCAGGAGACCGTTTTGCAACAGCGCCAGGTCGATGAGCTGCGGCACGATTTGGTTCGTGCGGGCATAGTCGGCCAACACCGCTTCGCGTTGGGTGTTCTGTTCGGCGATTTGGTCGTTCACCTGCTTGAGCTCGTTCTTTTCCTCCTCGGTCACGTCTTCGGGCTTCGTGTGCTGTTGAGCTGCCTCGATAGCCTGCAAGCGGGCGTGGAGTCCACGCAGTTCGGCGTCGATGGGCGCCAAACGTTCGGCCGTGGCCGCGTTCAGGCCGTCGTTCACACTGCGCACCAGCGGGTGGTCGGTGTTGAGCACCAGGCTGTAAGCGTCGGGCAGTTCGCCGTAGAACGACATGCCGGGTTGCAAACGAGCCTGTTCCTTCATGCGGCGCATGTATTCGCTTTGCGTCACCAAAACAGGAGCCGAGGTGGCGCCGAGTGCCGAAGCCTCCACGTGAAATTGTGCTTTCTCCACCTTGGGAAGCACGGCGGTGAACACACCGCTGAGGTTTTCGCGCAACTGTTTGTCGGCCTCCGTCGGGGTATTGTCGGCCTTGCGGATCAGGTTTTCGAGCGTGTCGCCGTCCACACGGGCAAACGACGTCTTCTCCCATTTCTGCTCGAGCATGTTGAGCAGCGGGGCGTCGAGCTGACCGTCGAGCAGCAGCACGTTGTAGCCCTTGGCCTTGGCTGCCTCCACATAGGCATATTGTGCTTCGGGGTCGCTGGTGTAGAGGCAGACCAAACGGCCGTCTTTGTCCGTCTGATTCTCCTTCACCGCCTCACGATACTCCTCGTAGGTGTAGTATTTGTTGTCCACATCCTTGAGCAGCGCGAAGTTCTTGGCCTTGTCGTAGAAGTCTTCTTCGGAGAGCATGCCGTAGTCGATGAACAAACGCAGGTCGTCCCACTTTTGTTCAAACTGTTCGCGGTCGGTTTTGAAGAGCGACGAGAGACGGTCGGCCACCTTCTTGGTGATGTATTGCGAAATCTTTTTCACATTGGCATCACTTTGCAGGTAGGAGCGGCTCACGTTGAGCGGAATGTCGGGACTGTCGATCACCCCGTGGAGCAGGGTGAGGAAGTCGGGCACAATGTTCTCTACCGAATCGGTGACGAACACCTGATTGCAGAAGAGCTGAATCTTGTTGCGATGGATCTCGAGGTTGTTCTTGATCTTCGGGAAGTAGAGCACACCCGTCAGGTTGAAGGGGTAGTCCACATTGAGGTGAATCCAGAAGAGCGGCTCATCCTGCATGGGATAGAGCTCGCGGTAGAAGTTTCGATAGTCCTCGTCGGTGAGCGTTGAGGGTGTTTTAGTCCAGAGGGGAGTGGTGTCGTTCACCACGTTGTCTTCTGCCGTCTCCACCTGTGTGCCGTCTTTCCATTCGGTCTTTTTGCCGAAGACCACAGGCACCGGGAGGAAGCGACAATATTTGTTGAGCAAGGTTTCGACGCGGGCTTTTTCGAGGAAGTCTTTGTTTTCCTCATCGATGTGGAGCACGATGTCCGTTCCGCGTTCAGCTTTTTCGGCCGGTTCGAGGGTGAATTCCGGTGTGCCGTCGCAGCTCCATTTCACGGCTTCGGCACCTTCGCGATAGCTGCGCGTGATGATGTCCACGCGGCTCGACACCATGAACGAGGAGTAGAAGCCCAAACCGAAGTGCCCGATGATGGTGGCAGCGTCATCCTTGTATTTCTCCAGGAAGTCCGTAGCACCCGAAAAGGCGATTTGGTTGATGTAGCGGTCGATCTCTTCGGCCGTCATGCCGATACCGTTGTCACTCACCGTGAGCGTGCCGGCTTCCTTGTCGATCTTGACCGAGACTTTCAGGTCGTCGAGACTGCCCTTAAACTCACCTTTGGCGGAGAGGGTACGCAGTTTCTGCGTGGCGTCTACCGCGTTGGAAACAATCTCGCGGAGAAAAATCTCGTGATCACTATAGAGGAATTTCTTAATGACGGGGAAGATGTTTTCGGTCGTAATGCCGATGTTACCTTTTTGTACTGCCATTTGATAACTGAATTTTTTTTTGTTAGATGTCCTTTCTTTTGCAACAACTGTGCCAACCCTGTGTTTCTGCCGCTTTGTCGCGTGTCGTTTTTTTCGTTGCGCAGTACCCGTTGTGCGACATCGCGCGGGCGCACCGGAGTCGCCCGTCTTCATGCCTCCCATCGCCGGTGAAGGCGCCGCCTCTCGCGTGCGCATTACGCGCGCGCGTCCATCGCTTTTTGTTTTTTGCCTTCACGCCTTCACCCATGTGACGCAATTTGCTGTGAGTGAGTCGATAAGGGGTGAAGGCTTTGGGCTTCGCACCTTCACCTTTCCTTCACCCGTCGGTTGCTTCGCAGATCGATCACTCCCGAGAGGGAAACAGGGGAGGGCGCGGAGGGTGAAGGTTCGGGAATAAAAGTCTTCACCCCTAATCAAATGAGGATGAGGAGATTCCGACATGTCGGTGAAGGGGTGAAGGCGAAAAACGAAAACCGACTGATGTGCGCGTATCGCGCGCGTAGGCGTGAGAACACGCGGAGGAAATCGGAGAAAGTGGCCAACTAATTCACGTTTCCTCCGCAGTTTCATCACAAGGGAGGAGGGTGTCGTGGTGAAAACTGTGCGCAGGGTGGAGTGGTGTCGGTGCTGTTCCGAATGCAAGCGGCGAGAAACGCGGAAAGATCGCGGGCGATTGGCGAAAATGTAGAGTCCACATGATAAAAATGCCCTTTCTCTTGTGGTTAATTCGGAGATAAAACCTATCTTTGCGGCAGAATAAACTACCATCAAATGAAGAAACTCTCAGCATTCATCTTCCTGCTGGCCGTCCTTTTGGGCGTCATGCAGCCCGCCGTCGGTTGGGCTGATCGGGCCGCGGTGGAGAAGATACTCCGCGAAGGTGGTATCTTCCGCATCAAGAACCGCGGTTCCAATCGCTATATCACCGAGGCCACTGCCACAGGCAAGCTCACCGGGCAGAACAAAGTCAACGCTGCCGCGCAGAAACTCACCCAAGTGTGGCTCCTCACGGCCAACGGCGACAACTTCACCGTGCGCAATGCCGCCACCGGTCGCTTCCTCAACGACCAATCGGGCAACCCGATGGTCACTTCCGGAGGTGCCAAAAAGTACTATCTCAAGTATAGCGACGCCAACGCCAAGACCGGTAGCACCAGCTACGTCACGCTGTCGTGGAAATCGGACTTCAGCGGCGATAACTGCCTGAATGAAAACAACGGCACGCACAACATCCTCGGATGGAAGGCCAACTCGCCCACGGTCAACGACAATTTCTCCGACTGGGTGCTCGAACCCGTGATCGATGTGACGAAAGACGAAATCAAAACGCAGCTCATCAACGGCAGCGGTGCCATCGCACCGACCGAAACGGGCTACGTTTACCTCACCAATGTGGCCTACGGCCGTGTGATCTCGGAAGGTACGGGCTCGCACGAGCTCAGCACGCTCCCCAAAACGGACGGCGACTTCTCGCAAGTGTGGCAGATGGTGAAAAAAGGCACGAAGTGGTCGCTCCGCAATGCCCTGACTGAACGTTATGTGGCCACACAGGGCGGCGAACGCTCGCGCGCTTACACCACTGTGACCTCGTCGAACCCCAGCTTCACCCTCACCGAAGGCAAGGACGAGTTCACGCCCAGCTACGGTTTCGGCGACAATAATAATGTGGGACTTCACAACGACGGCGGCAACCACGTCGTGGGTTGGGACGTCAACATGCCCGAATCGCAATGGATCATCACCAAAGCCGAGGTCGACGAGGCCGCGCTGAGCGTGGCACGCAACAACTTGGCCGAACTGGCCGATTTCAGCGGTGCCAACCTCCAAAAGGTGAAAAACACCCTCGCGGTCTATTTCACCGATCCCGGTTGCACGGCACTCAAACCGGAATTCCAGTCCATGTCCGATGCCGACCTGACCAATCTCATGAGTCAACCCGCCGGCGGCGCAGCAGGCAACTACATTGCCCTCCCCGCTTCGGTGCAGGCTATGGCGCTCAAAGTCAAGAACAACACGTGGGGACACCGCGAAAAGGAATTCCGTGTCTATGACTACAAGCCCTATTCGGACGACACGCAGTGGAACTACGACCAATATGTGGGCACGGGCTACATGTTCTCGCCCCAAACCGGCCCCACGGGCATCAGCCTGAAGCGCGGTGAAGCCGCCTTCATCTATATCAACGCCAAAGGTTTCGTGCCCTCCACCAAGGTGGAAGCCATGACCACCGAAGGACTCAATGTGGTAGGTCCGCGTCAGCGTCTCGAACCCGGCCTGAACATGGTGGTGGCCGACAACGACAGCCACCTGTTCATCGTCTACACCATCACCGACCCGCGCAAACTCCTCGCTTCGACTCCCGCCCTGCAAATCCACATTGAAGGCGGTCGCGTGAACGGTTATTTCGACATCACCCGCGGACACACCAACGCCGACTGGCTCGACATGGAGAAAACACTCTTCAAAGACCAGGTGATCCACATGAAGAACAAGTATTACCAGTTCAACATGGATCTCGCGGGCGTGAAAGAACAACTCAACCGCAGCGAATTTTCCAAGACTGATGTCGACGGCACGCCGATGGGCATCGAAGGCGTATTGAAGCGCTGGGATGAACTCGTGAAGTGCGAACGCGATCTCATGGGCATCGACCAGTATCTCGATCGCTTCAACTGCATGCTCTCTGCTTCTTCTTCATCGAAGGGTAACCCCTATGCTTCGACCTACGGCACGTACTATCCCGGTGTGGGCGACTACCTGAACTACCAGCGCTTCACCCGCGGCACGGAGAACGACGAAGGTGCGCCCATCTGGGTGGTGGCTCACGAAACGGGTCACATTCACCAAAAGGCCATCAACATGGCCGGCGACACGGAAATGTCGGTCAACTTCTTCTCGCAGGTTTACCGCTGGTTGCAAGGCACGAACGTGGGCCGCGGACGTCCCCTCTCCAGCCCGATCGCCGACTTCCACCGCGGTGCTTTCCGTGACGAATACAACATTTGGACGCGCAGCCGTGTTTACTTCCAACTTTGGCTCTACTATCAGCTCCAGGGACACCATCCCAACTTCTATCCTGAGCTCTTCGCCAAGTTGCGCAAGGATCCCATGACCTACTCGACCAATGCCAGCGCACCCATCAGTGGACTGAAGAACTACCTCAAGTTTGCCATGTACGCCAGCGACGTCGCACAAGAAGACCTCTCTGAATTCTTCCAATTCTACGGTTTCTTCAAACCGGTGACGAAGCACAACACGGGCGACTACCATGACAACTGGTTCACCACCACGCAGGCTGACATTGACAAGGCCATTAAGTACATGGGCAAGTACCCGAAGGCACACCCCGGTATCTTCTTCATCGACGAACGCATCCGCAAGATCCAAGCAGAGGGCGTGGGCAGCAAGCCCGGCCAGATGCGTTTGGGCACCTCCGACGACGCCACCCCCGGCGACGCTCGCGAAGTGGGCGATGTGGGCATGATGACCGACTTCCGCGACGACTTGGAATGCGAAGCTTACAAGGTGACCGACAACAACGGCCGCATCACCGTCGACCGCAACAGCGGTAAGGGTGCCGTGGGCTTCAAAGTCTACGACAAGAACGGCAAGATGGTCTACGTTTCCAACACCTACAACTTCACCATCCCCTCGGCGATTGTCAACAAGGGCTACTTCGTGCTCTGCGCATTCGGCAACGGCAAGCAGCAGGTGCTCTCCGGCAAGGAGAATGTGCCCGCCAACTTCCTCGATCCCGCCAAGACCCTCACCGGTATCAACGGGGTGAAAGTTGACGCTGCTCCCACGACCGACAAGGTTTATGATCTGTCGGGTCGTCCCGCAGTGAATGCGGAGCATGGTGTGCGCATTGAAAACGGCAAGGTCGTGATCAAGTAAATACACCGCCGTGCGACAAAGGTCGCACCCTCATAAATAAAGCTATTTGGATGGCTCCCCGCGCTCGTGAAGAGTGTGGGGAGTTTTTTTGTGGCGGCGCGTCAAAGCGAATTTCGATGCGCGAAATTTGTTTTTTACGCCGAGAATTCGGAACTTTGTAAAGTAGTGAGCGCCAAAGGCGTTCAAAAAGCGCAGTTCAGATTGCGCTGTATTCACACAAAAACTCTCGTCGTATGAAAAAGATGAGCTTCCTCCTCCTCGGCTTGCCGCTGCTTTTGGGCAGTTGTGCTGCGGCGGTCTCCAACGGATCGGCCGATGACGTGCGTGTCGGCATGACCGAAGCCCAGGTGAGACACCTGTTGGGGGCACCGCTTGCCCGAACGGTCACGCCCGACTCGGCTCGCTGGCACTATCAGTGGGGCGCCGATTGGCACAACCGTCGGCGTCGTTTGGAACTCTCGTTCCGCGACGGCCGCGTGGTGAATTTCCTGCTGAATGAGGAGCTCGCAGTGAGGCCCTATGCCGCGGGAAGCAGCGGCGCGTTGTCATTGCAAGTTGACGACGATGATTTTCTCGATTTACTTTTGTCGGTTCGTGCCGCGGCAACCGACATCAATCGTCTCGACGTGCTCGGCCATGCTTTGACCAACCGGCGTCTGAGCGGTCGGCAAGGTCGTGCATTGCTTCGGCAGTTCAGTTTCGACAGCGACCGTTTGAAGGCGCTTTCGCTCATCGCTCCCTGTTTGGAGGGAAGTTATGATCGCGATCTCTTGCTCGACACGTTCACTTTTTCCGGCTACGTTTCGTCGGCACGTCAGTTGCTCGATGCGCAGCGTCGATGACGTATTACCTCTCATATTTATAGTAGTAAGCTTCATGCAAACCTCCACCATTTGTGCCGTGGCGACAGCGCCCGGCGGTGCCCTCGGCGTGGTGCGCGTGGCCGGTCCCGACGCCCTCGCCGTGACGGATCGCGTGTTTCGTGCACGCAGTGGTCGCCCGCTGACCGAACGGCGTTCGCACACCTTGGCGTTCGGCCACCTTGTGGACCCCGCCGATGAGATCATTGTCGACGAAGTCTTGGTTTCCGTGTTTCGTGCGCCCCATTCTTACACCGGCGAAGAGGCCACCGAAATTTCTTGCCACGGGTCGACTTACATTTTGCAACGCGTGGTGCAGCTGCTCTTGGCAGCGGGAGCCGAGCCGGCCGAACCGGGGGAATTCACGCGTCGGGCGTTTCTGAACGGCAAAATGGACTTGTCGCAGGCGGAAGCCGTGGCCGACCTCATTGCTTCCTCGACGGCGGCGTCGCACCGCGTGGCGATGAGTCAGATGCGCGGACATTTCAGTCAGCGACTGGCCGGACTGCGTGAGCAATTGCTGCAGCTCACCTCTTTGCTCGAGCTGGAATTGGATTTTTCCGACCACGAAGACCTGGAATTTGCCAATCGCAGTGAACTCGACGCCGTAGCGGCAGCCGTGGAGCGCGAGACAGCGCGATTGGCCGACTCGTTTGCGACGGGCAATGCGCTGCGCGAAGGATGGCCGGTGGCCATCGTCGGGGCAACCAATGCCGGCAAATCGACCTTGCTCAATGCGTTGCTTCAGGACGATCGTGCCATTGTGAGCGATGTGCACGGTACGACCCGCGATGTGGTGGAAGACACCTTTGTGTTGGGCGGGGTGCTGTTCAGATTCATCGACACAGCGGGACTGCGCGACACGACAGACCGCGTGGAGCAAATGGGCATCGAGCGCAGCCGGCGGCAATTGCAATTGGCGCGCACGGTGATTTTCGTGGTCGACGTGAATTGTGCAGAAAGCCAATTGGCCGCTCTGTCCGACGAAGTTTTCGGCGCGCGGACAGAAGGCCGGGTGATTGTTGTGGTCAACAAAGCGGATTGTTTGCAGCGCGACGGAGAGGATGACGCCTTGTCGTCGGCACGCCGCGCGGCGGTCGAAGCGGCAGTGCGCGAAGCGGCGCGTGCACGCAACGTTGACCCGCAGGTGCTTTTCCTTTCGGCCAGAGAGGGCGAGGGCGTGGCGGAACTTTGCCGGACCTTGGTGGAGACAGCTGCTGCGGCACAGGAGACGGAAGGCGATGTGGTGGTGACCAATGCGCGCCACTATGCTGCGCTTTCGGCGGCGCTCGACGATGTGCGTCGTGTGCGGCAAGGGTTGCAGTCCGGGCTTTCGGGCGACTTTGTGGCGCAAGACTTGCGGGAGTGCCTCCACCATTTGGCCGAAATCACCGGCGGCGAAGTGACGACCGACGAGGTTCTCGGCACGATTTTCAAGAACTTCTGTGTCGGGAAGTGACCGACGGGCAGGCGTTCGACAGTTTGTTTCTAAACCCTCATCAGCTCTCAATGAAAACTTTTCTTCTCGCGCTTGTCGCCTCATTCTTGTGTCCCTTTTTGTCGGAAAGCGTCTCGGCCTCGAATGGAGAAGGGAGTGTTTATGTCTGCAATAGTAAGCAGGCCAAGGCTTATCACTCCAATTATGATTGTCGAGGACTGAATCGTTGTAAATATGATCCGGATTGTGTGAGCCTGTCGGAGGCGAAACGCCGTGGGCTGCGCGCCTGTCGCATCTGTTATTGACGTTTTTCAGTGGCCTACTCATACAAAACGGGCACTCCGATGAAAGGAGTGCCCGTTTTGCGTGGAGCGAGTTGGACGCGCTATTGCATTTTCACCTCGTCGATCTTGACGATGCCGTTGACAATGGCGTAGATGGTGAGTCCGCTCACGGAGTGAATGTCCAATTTGCGAGAGATGTTTTTTCGGTGCGTGAGGATCGTGTTGATGGAAAGGAAAAGTTCGGCTGCAATTTCCTTGTTGGTCAAACCTTTGACGATGTAGGCAATGATTTCCCGTTCCCGTTCGGAGAGGGTATTGGCTTCGTCGGTGTTGCCCGGCGTGTAGGTCTTGTTGGCGATGCGCTCTTCGAGCAATTGCACCGCGGGGAAGAACAAGGCTTCCTCCATTTCGCAGTGCGCACGCAGGTCGGCTTCGCAGTTGTAGATGCTGAAGAGCACGTTGCAAAGCATGTCGCTCGAAGTTCCTTCGGCGGGAGTGTAGTATTTGATGATGATGTTTTTGAGTTCCTGCAGCTTCTTGTCCATGCCGTCATGGCTTTTGGAGTATTGCTGTATGCGAAACTCGGTGACGTTTTCTCCGGAGATGAGCCGATCGACGTAACCGAAGATCTGTCGATTCTCGTGTTCCATGTGCTTGCGCACCTCGTTCATGTATTCGTCGAAGAACTTCAAGATGAGGAACGCCACCTCGTTTTGTCGAGAGCAGTCGATAGCTTCGAGGAGTTTGCGCCGGATGTGCAGGAGTTGGAAGTCGAGGAAAAAGTCGTGGGCGGAACGTAAATGGCGCATGAGGGTGGGCATGTGGATTTTGTCCACATAGAATTGCGCGACAGAGGGTCCCTCTTTCATGATATTGGCCACGGCCAAAAACGTGTTGGTGTCTACCTTCGACGCCTCGCACACTTCTCTCACCGTGCGCTCGCCCACGCCGAGTTGGATACCGAACCGGCTGATCATTTGGAGCAGTGAGGGTTGCGAAGCGATGACGTCGCTCATTTTGTCTTGCCCTGTATAATTGATTCCCATATCGTAAGTGGTCGAATAGTGGTTCGAATGCTGATCAGGCGGCGCAATGTGAGGCGTCGGTGACCGAGTTGCCGTTGCGTTCTCGTGGCGCCGTCCGGGGGCACGGGAAGGGGTGTTGTGCAGACGAGCTTTTGCCGCCACGTCTGCGCATTTATTGCAGAAAGTGACGGGCGCAAAAGCCATTGGCAACTGTTCTGTCGGCAAAGATACGATTTTTTTGTGAGTCAATAATCACCATAAATGGGTATTCATTCTTCCGTTTTAAGAATTTAGAACGATAAGAGGAAGACGAAATACCCACATTTGGTGATTGTTTCTCCGAGATGGAGTGTGTAATTTTGCAGGTGAAAATCAAAGTGAGACAAGATGAAAATCAACGGATATGCGATGTCGCTCCTTTTGGGCATTGCGTTTACGAGTACAGCCGGTGCACAGTGTCCGATTAAGGATAGCATTATGGGTGTTGGCCGGAGTTTTGAAACTTATGATGCCCGTTCGACCGATCAGCGTGGGGAACGTCCCGATGCGATGACCGGTGCGACGGAACAACATCACGGCGCCGACGGGCAAGTAAATCCCGCCGGTGCGAAACTGTGTCCGATGGGCGGTGAGTACGAAGGTTTCCGCCGTTTCCGTCTCGGTGGTTACGGCGAAATGGTTTCCGCTTTTAAAGATTATGGCATGAACCGTTTCTACGGTCATCCGGAAGGCAGTCCGAAAGAATCGCGTGCCACGATTTCTATTCCTCGCTTTGTTTTGGCCTTAGACTACAAGTTTTCGCCCAGATGGGTGCTCGGTGCCGAGATCGAATTCGAGTCCGGCGGTACGGGCACGGCTGTGGAACTGGAAAGAGCAGAGAACGGCGAATACGAAACGGAGTTGGAGAAGGGGGGTGAAGTGGCCATTGAGCAATTTCACCTCACGCGTCTGATCCATCCTGCGTTTAATGTTCGTGTAGGTCACATGATTGTGCCGGTTGGGCTGACCAATGCGCACCACGAGCCGATGAACTTCTTCGGAACGGTGCGTCCGGAAGGCGAATCGTCGCTCATTCCCTGCTCCTGGCACGAAACGGGCTTGGCCTTCTACGGCACCTTCGGGCAGAAAGCCGCACGTTTCAATTACCAAGCGATGGTGGTTTCCGGCTTGAATGCCAATGGATTCGACCGCAATAACTGGGTGCAGAAAGGCAAACAGGGCAAATTCGAAGAAGACCGTTTGCAGCATCCTGCCTTCGTGGCCCGACTGGATTGGACCGGTGTGCCGGGGCTGCGTGCCGGTGTTAGTTATTATTATTGTGACAACGCCGGTGGCAATGCCGATATTTCGACCGTTTACAATACGAAGTTCCCCGTTAATATCTTCACGGTGGATGCGCAGTATGTGCATCCCTATGTGATTGCCCGCGCCAACGTGCTGACCGGCAATGTCGGCAATGCCGGCGAACTGAGTCTGCGCAACGGCAAGCTCAACAAGCTGGCTCCCTACACGCGTCTGGTGCCGGTGGCCAAGCGGGCTGTGAGTTACGCCGGCGAAGTGGGGCTGAACTTGCGTAACATCATCGGTCGCGAGGATTTGCCCGAAATCATTCCCTTCGCCCGCTACGAATATTACAATGCGCAGGAAGAGGGCGACAAGAGTCGCGCGTACATCTCGGTGATGGATCAGCGACTGAAAACCTCGATGTGGGTGTTCGGTCTGAACTACCGCGTCGGCAACGGCATTGTGGTGAAGGCGGACTACACAACGCGCCGCATCGGTGGCGGGCAGTTCAATTCCGAAAACGAATTTGCCCTCGGTGTGGCTTTCAATGCTTGGTTCCTCAATAAATAAGGAACGCATCGAACGCCCCTCCAACCTCCTGCACGTGTGCTTGCCGCGTGCGAAAGCGTGTAGGGAAATCCTCATTGCGCATCCCGCACGCCTTGCAACATGCTGCTCCAAAACGAAAAAAGAAATATCCAAATACCCAACAAACAACCTATTATGAAAAAGTGTGTGTTCGCTCTTGCGCTCCTTCTTTCGGGCGCCGGTGTCCTCGCTTCCTGCGACAAGGATGAACCCAAGGTAGTAGAAAACGTGGATCCCACCAACCTGGACTACAACTCCACGAACGCCGGAAACTGGACCAGCTACGCCGATCTCGTTGCCCGTTTGCTCGTCAACGACTCGAAGACCCTGCTGCGTGCTTGGACCGAACAATACGAATCGGACTACGATTCGAAGGGTGAGCCCATATCTTACGCTCGTCTCTTCGAAGGCGAAACGCCTTACAACAAGAGCGAAGACGGCACGCTCGCTGCGCGCACTCCTTATTTCAATACCCAACTCGATGCCATCGAGCAGATCATCGACGGTTGCGTGGAGATTTCGAGCGAAGTCGGCGAAAAGAAAATCGGCGACCCCCTCGAGAAGTTCAACAAGGGCAAGAAAACCGAAGCGCTCTACGCCGTGGAATCTTGGTACTCTTGGCACTCTCGCGACGACTACCAGAACAACATCCTCTCGATTCGCAATGCACTGCTTTGCTCGCGCGATGGTAAGTTCGACCACACTGCCGACGGCGTGTCGATCCTCAACTACGTAGCTGCGAAGGGCAACCACCAGCTCACGCAAAAGGTTTACAAGGCTGTGCTCGCCGCCGCCGATGCCATCAAGGCCATCCCCCAACCTTTCCGCAACAACATCAACAGCAAGGAAGCCCTTGCCGCTCAAGAAGCTTGCGGTGAACTCAGTGAAGTGCTCGACAAGGAACTCAAGCCCTGGCTGCGTGACAATGCCGATGAGGAGGCCTACAAGAAGATCATCAAGAAGTATGTGGACAACGTTGTGCTTCCCACTTACGCTGATCTCGTGACGAAGAACGAAGCCTTGCTCAAGGCCGTCGAAGCGCTGCGTGCAAAACCCAGCAACGAAGCCTTCAAGGCTGCAGCTGATGCGTGGCTCGATGCACGTGCTCCCTGGGAAACGAGTGAAGCCTTCCTTTTCGGTCCGGTTGCGAAGTTCAATCTCGACCCCAACATGGACTCTTGGCCCCTCGACCAGGTACACATTGTCAACATCCTCAAGACTGGCGACTACTCTCAGCTGAATTGGAACCCCGGTCAGTCGGAGGACGCCATCCAGACGGCACAGAATGTACGTGGTTACCACACGCTCGAATACTTGCTCTTCAAGGACGGCAAACCCCGTACGGTGAAGAAGTAATTCCGAATCCCGTTTCCTTGACGCATATCGGGCCATGCTCTTTCTCGTGTGGAAATACGTGAGTCACATTATGTTTCAAAGAACGCTCCTTTCGGAGGGTGCAACCGCACGGGTTGCGCCCTCCCTTCTGCATTTTAAGTCTATCCGTGCGAAATTCGATGGAAACGTGGCGAAAAACGGGCTGCGCCGCAGCGTGCACTCGATTTTTCACCTCGACTGTTGAACAGACGAACAGATATGAACAAAATTCTAACTTCCTCTTTCCTCCTTTTGGGCGCACTTTCGCTGCTCAGTTGCGAGAACGACGACCTCCAAGTGACCGAAACCGAAGTCCCCACCGGTTTTGCCCCCTCGGCCGGCATTTCGACGGTCTACATGAGCTCGTCACTGGCTTACGACCAGAGTTCGCCTTGGGTGACGGGCCAATTGGCACGCCGTTTCCAAGAGGGCGACGGCCTCTATGACGACCCGCGTTCGTCGGCCGACGGTCTCGGTCCCGTCTACGCGGGATACGCTTGCGGTAGTTGTCACCGCAATGCAGGCCGTACCGTGCCGGCAGTGTGGACCAAACGAAAAGACGGCGCTTACGGTTCGGGCGACTACGGTTTCTCGGCCATGTTGTGCTACATCACGCGCCGCAACGGGGCCTTCTTCCAAAACTATGGCCGCGTGCTGCACGACCAAAGCATTTACGGCGTCGACGCCGAAGGCAAGGTCAAAGTCACTTGGCGCTACGAAAAAGGCACCTTCCCCGACGGCGAACCCTACGAACTCGCCGCCCCGTCCTACACCATCACCGATTGGTACAAACCCGGACCCGACGGCAAACCTATACGTCCGGAAGATCTCTACATCAGCGTGCGCATTCCGTTGCGCCACGTCGGCATGGGACAGATGATGGCGCTCGACCGCAAAGAAATCGAAGACTTGGCGCGCAAGAGCAACTATCCCGAATACGGCATCTCCGGTCGCGCCAACTACATCTTCGAGCGCGGCAAATATCAACTCGGATTTTCGGGCAACAAGGCGCAGCACGCCGACCTCACCGTGGAACTCGGCTTCTCGAGCGACATGGGTGTGACCAACAGCCGCTATCCAGAGGAAATTTCTGAAGGACAATCGCAGATTGCGCAGGCGAGTGCGATGGGACTGGCCTATCGCGGGCTCGAAGTCTCCACCGAAGACATGGAGAATGTCGACCTCTACCTGCACACTCTTGGTGTGCCGGCACGCCGCAACGTGAACGACCCCGAAGTGAAGCGCGGCGAACAAATGTTCTACCAAGCCAAGTGCCACCTGTGCCACGTCACCACTTTGCACACCCGTCCGCGCGGTGCCACCTTGCTGGCCGGCACCGAATTGCCCTGGCTCGGCAACCAGACCATCCACCCCTATTCTGATTATCTGCTGCACGACATGGGCAGTGAGATCATGGGCGTGGGCCTCAACGACCACTATGTGAGCGGTTTGGCCCGCGGTTGCGAATGGCGCACCACGCCGTTGTGGGGCATCGGCCTGCAAGAAAAGGTCGACGGACACACCTATTTCTTGCACGACGGCCGTGCGCGCAATTTCACCGAGGCCATCCTTTGGCACGGCGGCGAAGGCGAAGCTTCCAAGCGTCTTTTCATGAAAATGCCGAAGAAAGATCGCCAAGCCCTGATCAAGTTCCTCGAATCGCTCTGATCCGTTCCCTTTTCTCCCCTCGCATTTCACAATTCGACTTTTTGTCACAACAAGACAACCCCATATCACAATGAAACATCTCATTGCTTTTGCCCTTTCCGCCTGCGCGCTGCTCCCCCTCCACGCCCAGGACGAAGCCACCGCCAACGGTGTGGTGAGCATCGACGACAACCGAGCGCTCACCGTGCGCAGCAACAACGGCAGCTTCGAGTTCAAGCCCTACCTCATGGTGCAAACTCACGGTGCCTTCAATTGGTATGACGATGAAGGGCTGGACAAGGCCTACAATCAAGACAATGTGGCCAACTCCGGCTTCGCCATGCCTTATGCCGTGCTCGGTTTCACCGGCAAGGCCTACGACAAAGTGACCTACAACCTCTCGATCAATGCCGCCGCCAGCGGTGCCAACGTGTTGCAGCAGGCTTGGTTCGATGTCAAGGTGAACAACGGCTTCGGTCTCCGCGCCGGTAAGTTCAAGACGCCGTTTGCCCACGCCTATCTCACCACCCTCGGCGAGACGCTCCTTCCCATGCTGCCCACTTCGCTCACGGCTCCCGTCATTTTGCCTTATTCCCTCAACGCCGTCACCCCTTCGATGGCCACGGGCTTCGACCTCGGTGTCGAAGCGCACGGTTTGTTTGCCGTGGGCAAGGAAAGCAAGTTGGGCTACCAGTTGGGCGTTTTCAACGGCACCGGCTCCGGCACGAACGCCGCCACGAAGACCTTCTCCGACGATTGGCACATTCCCTCGTTGCTCTACGCCGGTCGCCTCACTTATCAGCCTTGGGGTGTGATGCCCGCCACGCAGGGAAGTCCGAAACTGCTCAATGCGCGGAAAATGCTCGTCGGCCTCAGTGGAAGCCTCAATGTAGAGAGCGAAAACGAGAGCACCAACGACTCGCGCTTCGGTTTTGAATTCGCCATGCTCTACCATCGTTGGTATTTCGCCGCCGAAGGTTACGCCATGCACATGGGGTTCACCAAACGCATGAAGCTCAACGACAAATTCAACTTCTACGGCGGTTATGCACAGGTGGGTTATTTCGCCACGCCCCAATTGCAGCTCGCCGCGCGCTATGATTTCTTCGATCGCAACGGCAGCAACCTCGACGGTACGCTCAATTCGCCCGCGCTCGGCTTCAACTATTTCTTCCCCGGCACGGGGCTGAAGCTCTCGGCCATGTATCAGTACACCGGTCGCTGGAAGCACAAGACCCAGCTCGATCGTGACAACGACGATCTCGGCATTGCCACACACAGTGCCCGTTTGCAATTGCAATACTCCTTCTAACGAACGCTCTTTCCTCATTTGGATATGAACAAAATTCTTACGCTTTTGTGGTGTTGCGCCGCTTTGCTCCTGGCCTCGTGCGACTCGGGCAACATTCACGAAGAAACGGCGACCACCACCCGCGAAGGACTCACCGTGCGGATGACCGGACGGCTCCGCGGTGCCGAAAGTTGGAGTGATCGCTACCAAGTGGTGCTCGCCGCCTTTGCCGACGGGAGCGACTACACGCTGGTGCAGAAAGAAATCCCCTCGCAGTTGATCGACGGCGACTCGGTGAATCTCGTGCTCAGCGGCGTACCCTCCGAAGCCAATCGGGTGCAGCTCTGTGTCGTAGACCGTGTGCGCGAGCGCGTCGCCACTTTCTCCGATCTCAAACTCACCCCCAAAATGTTTGAGCGCACGCGCGACACCCTGCGCTTCGACGTCGGCCGCTCCAATGTAGGCATGTATGCCGTGGTTGAGGACCATCTCTTCGACAACCTCTGCAGCAAGTGTCACGGCACCAACGGTCACGCCGCGGCAGGCATGGATCTGCGCAAAGGCTACGCTTATGCAGCCACGGTGGGCGTCGCCTCGCGTCTCAACCCCGAGGCGCAACGCATCGTGCCCGGACAGGCCGACAACAGTTGGCTGGTGCGTGTGCTCACCGAAGGCAACGAAGGGCTAACCCACTACAATGATCACACGCTCATCCTCAACAATGAGCGCGACAGCAAGTATTTCACGCTCCTCAAAGACTGGATCAACGCCGGAGCGAAACCTTAATTCCACGATAAAGCGAGAAGGCAGCTTGCCTTCTCGCGTCGTGTCTTTCTAAACAATGGACTTTTTGCAAAAAAACTGGGAGGAAATCGGTGTTTCCTCCGCGCTTTCTTCTTATATCTCCCCATCCGGACCGAGCGAGTACCACGTTCAGTTTCATGTGAAGCCGCGCAACGATGGTTTTGTCCAGCAATATGAGCGTTTGCTCCACGCCTTGCGGCTGGTGTGCGCCGAGTTGCTGCCCGCCGATGCCCGTCCGGTGTTGAAACGCTATTATTTGAGCGACGCCACCAACCAGGCTCCGCTCATGCAACCCGATGACTCGTGCACCGTCTCGGTCATCCAACAACCTCCGCTCGACGGTTCGAAAGTGAGTCTGTGGGTCTATTTCCTCGCAGGTGCCGACGTGCAATGCCACGACGGCGTGACCACGGTGGACCACGGCGGCTATCGCCATTTTTGGCACATGGGCATGGAAAGCCCCAGCGGCGATTCGGCCGCACAAACCGAGCAACTCCTCAGCGGCTACGAAGCCGAACTCACCGCATCGGGGTTGAATCTCGCCGACGACTGCGTGCGCACCTGGTTTTTCGTGCGCGATGTCGATACCAACTACGCCGGACTGGTCAAAGCGCGCCTCGACAATTTCCTTCGTGTGGGATTGACCCCCGAAACGCACTATATCTCTTCGACCGGCATCGGCGGTCTGCCAGCCGACACGCATGCGCTCGTACAACTCGGCGGTTATGCCGTGAAAGGTCTCGCGCCCGGTCAGCAGCGCTACCTCTATGCGCTCACTCACCTCAACCCCACCATCGAATATGGGGTGACCTTCGAGCGCGGCACTGTGGTGGAATATGGTGATCGCGCACAAGCCTTCATCAGCGGCACCGCTTCGATCGACAACAAGGGGCGTGTGGTGCACGTCGGCGACATCGTGCGCCAAACCCACCGCATGTGGGAGAACGTCGACGCCCTTTTGGCCGAAGCCGAGATGAATCTGACCGACCATGCGGCGCAAATCACGGTCTATCTTCGCGACACCGCCGACTATGTCACCGTGCGCGATCTCTTCGCCGCTCGTTTCCCTCACGTTCCCACCATTATCACCCTCGCCCCCGTGTGCCGTCCCGAATGGCTCATCGAAATGGAGTGCATCGCCGAAGCCGATCGCCACAATGAAACCTACCGTCCCTTCTAAACTCCCCTTCCTCCTCCTCGCGGTGCAGGTGGTGGTGCTCATTGCAGCCACCATCGCCGAGCACGTGTGGGGAAGTGCAACTGCCTACGCCCGATTTTACTCCACGGTGGGCTTCCGTCTACTGTGGGCGGCCATTGTGGTCACCGGGGCGTGGGTGATCGTACGCCGTCGCTTGTGGCACCGACTGCATGCCCTCGCGCTGCACACCTCGTTTGTGGTGATTTTGGTCGGCGCCCTGTGCACCGCTTTCAGTTCGGTCAATGGGAGTTTGCATTTGCGCGTGGGCAAATCGGCACATCTCTTTTTGACCGACAACAACGACGTGGGGCGCCTGCCGTTTGACGTACAGCTCACGCAGTTCACGGTGCATCACTATCCGGGCACGGAGACGCCGTCCGACTATGAGAGTCGTTTGCGTGTGAAGGGGCAAAATTATGTGGTGTCGATGAACCATATCGCAGAAATTGACGGCTGGCGCATCTATCAAACCTCCTACGACACCGACGGAAAGGGAAGTGTGCTCAGCCTTTACCACGACCCGTGGGGCATTCTCCTCACCTATGTGGGCTACGGACTGCTGTTTGTGTCGTTGTTCTGGTCGCTGTTGGCGCGCGGCGGTGCGTTTCGCACCCTCTTGCGCCACCCGGCTCTGCGTCGCGCAGCCTTTCTGCTGTGTCTCATGGCGGGGTGGGGGAGTGTGAGGGCGTCGGCTTCCGATTTTTCCGACGGCACTTTGCACGCCATCTCCCGTGTCGAGGCCGACAGCATCGGACGGCGGCAGATTGTCTACAACGGTCGCGTCTGCCCGCTCAACACCCTAGCGGTGGATTTCTGCAAGAAAATCAGCGGACGCACGTCGTTTCGCGGTCTCACTGCCGACCAAGTACTGCTCTCGTGGATCTATTATCCCACCGAGTGGCAGAATGTGGCGATGGTGCGCATCAAGAGTGCCGCACTGCGCGAGCGGCTGGGCATAGTGGGCGACTATGCCTCGGTGGCGCAGCTCTATGCCGGCGGCGAATACCGTTTGCAGCGCCTCATGGCGGCCGAGCGCGATCCTTCCTCGCCGTTGGCGCGCGCCATTCAAGACACCGACGAGAAAGTGGGGCTGATTGTGATGCTCTACAAGGGCACGCTCATCCACCCACTGCCCGATGCCGATCGTGCTGCACGCTTGTCTGACGGGCGTGTCACGGCCGAAATCATCTACAATCGCATCCCCGCCGTGAAAATCGCCTTCATGTATTGTCTCACGCTGGGCTTTCTGGCATTTGGCCTGTTGGTGAGTGGTTTTCGCCGCCGCTGGCTCGACGTGACGCTGCGTTGTGCACTGATCGCGGCCTTCGTTTGCATGGCATTGTGGTTTGCTTTCCGCTGGTATTTGGCTGGTTTCGTGCCGATGAGCAACGGTTTTGAAACTATGCTCCTCATGGCCGTGTGCGTGTTGGGCGTGGGCGTCGCCCTGATGCGCCGTTTCCCCTTCGTGCTCCCCTTTGCCCTGCTGATTGCAGGCTTCGCTCTGCTGGTGGCCCACCTCTCTGACATGAATCCGCAGATCACGCCGCTCATGCCCGTGTTGAGTTCGCCGTTGCTCAGCTTGCATGTCACGATAATGATGTTCTCCTACGCGCTGTTTGCCCTCACTTGTCTCAACAGTGGCTATGCGCTGTGGTTGTCTCGGCGAGAGGCCAATGCCGCTCGCGTCGAACAGCTCACGGTGCTCAATCGCTTGCTGCTGCATCCCGCCGTGTTCCTCCTCACGGCCGGCATTTTCATCGGCGCCATCTGGGCCAACGTCTCCTGGGGCCGCTATTGGGGCTGGGATCCCAAAGAAGTTTGGGCACTCATCACGATGTTGATCTACTCCTTCGCGCTCCATTCCGGTTTGCTCCCCGTCCTGCGTCGTCCGCGGCCGTTCCACTGGTTCGTGCTTCTGGCTTTTCTGAGCGTATTGTTCACCTATTTCGGCGTCAATTTCCTCCTGGGCGGCATGCATTCCTATGCGTAATCGTTGACTGTTGCTCTTTTCGGCCGAAAAAGGCCGAAAAAATGAGCGGCGTATCTGAAAAAAAAGTATCTTTGTGGCAGCGAATCCCGTCAGCGGGTTCGCTGCCGTTGTATTTCCCCGATCGCACAAGATTCGTGGGGGAGCCGATGGCGAAGTCCCCGAACGCCGGCGCGTTGAACGGGGGCAACTATTGAGTTCCGAAGAAATCGAAAATCAAATTCCCTGGCAAATGAATAGACTCCTCGCCTTGCTCGCCGTATTGTTCGCCCTCGCGGCGCCGGCCTGCACCAATCTGTTGGTAGGCAAGAAAGCTTCGAAAAACGGAGCTTGTTTCATCACCTACAGTGCCGATTCCTACGGCATGTATGGACGCATGCTTCACTATCCCGCGGGCAAACACGCGCCCGGCACGATGCGTAAGATCGTGGATGGAGACACCCATAAGCCCCTCGGCGAAATTCCCGAGGCGCCCTACACTTATAATGTGGTAGGCAACATCAATGAGCACCAAGTGGCCATCACCGAGACGACTTTCGGCGGCCGCGAAGAGCTCTGGCCGAAGAATCCCGTCGGCGGCATCGACTATGTGTCGCTCATGGCGCTCGGATTGCAGCGTGCCAAGACTGCACGCGAGGCCATCCGCGTGATGACGGATCTGGTGGCGCGCTATGGCTATGCTTCGGAGGGCGAATCGTTCTCTGTGGCCGATCCCAACGAAGCTTGGATCCTCGAAATGATCGGCAAAGGCGATTCCGCCAAAGGTGCAGTGTGGGTTGCTGTGCGCATTCCCGACGATTGCATCAGTGCACACGCCAATCAAAGCCGCATTCACCGTTTCAATCTGAAGGACAAAAAGAACGTGATGTATGCGCGAGACGTGATTTCGTTCGCCCGTTCGAAAGGTTACTTCAAAGGCCACGATGACGAATTTTCCTTCTCCGACGCTTTTGCACCGGCCGACTTCAGTTCGCAACGTTTCTGCGAAGCTCGTGTGTGGAGTCTCTTCAACCACTTCACTACCGGTATGGACAAATACGTGCCCTTTGTCGACGGCAAGCACATCGGTACGTCGGAAGTGATGCCGCTTTACGTGAAACCCACGCAACTCTTGAGCTTGGAAGACGTGATGTCCGCCATGCGCGACCATTATGAGAATACGCCGTTCGATGGTACGAAGGATGCCGGTTCGGGCGTGTGGGGTGCTCCCTATCGCCCCTCGCCGTTGACGTGGGAGCACGAAGGAAAGAAATACTTCAACGAACGCCCCGTTTCGACCCACCAAGCCAGTTTCGTCATCGTGTGCGAACTGCGTGGCAGTATGCCCAATGCTGTGGGTGCCGTGCTTTGGTTTGCCAACGACGATGCCAACATCACGCCGTTTGTCCCCGTCTATTGCTCGCTCACCAAAGTGCCTGAGTGCTTTGCCGACAGTACGGCCAATGACCACACCTTCTCTTGGAAATCGGCCTTCTGGTTGTGCAACTGGGTGTCGAATATGGTCTATCCCCGCTACTCACAAATGTTCCCCACCGTGGCACAACGTCGCGATGCCTTCCAGCGCCGCATGATCGAGGCCCAACGGGCAGCCGACGCCGAACTGTTTGCGTTGGCCAAGACCCAACCGCAGGCCGTCGAATCGAAAGTCAATGAACTGGCCGCCCAATGGTCGGGCGAAATGATGAGCGAGTGGAAATCTCTCGGCGAATATCTCATCATGAAATTCAACGACCAAGTGGTGAAAAAGGAGACGCCCGACGGCAAATGGGAACTGACGCCCGACGGCATCTGTGTGGATCCCGAACGCCCCGGATTCCCCGAAGGCTACCGCAAGGTGCTCATTCGTGAGACCGGCGATAAATATCGCGTGCCTCAAACGAAATAACCCCGCGACGAACAGCAAAGGTGATTCTCCGGACCCGTGAGAATCACCTTTCGCCATTCTTTTCCCTTAGTCGCACAAAACACAAAAGCCGATGACCACTTACGATGTAACCGCCATCACCGACCGCGAACTGATTGCGCGTTTTGGGCTCGATGCCCGCGAAATCGGTGAAGAAACACTCCGTTTGGCTGAAAGTGAAATCGGGTTGCGCGAATGGCAGCCCAGTGCCGAAGATCTCACCGCCTTCGATCGTGTGCATGAACTCGAGGCGCTCAACGAGGAGATGCTCAAAACCGACAACTTCCGCAATTTGCTCGTTTCGCAAGCGGCAGATATGCGTGTCGTGTTGCTGCTCATTGCCGGCTGCGTGGTGTTGATGCGTCGGGTGAAGGACAATCCCGACGACGAAGCGCGGCGCCGCCTCTCGATCGAAGCGGCCCACATTTACGCCCCGCTCGCCCACAAACTCGGACTCTACAAACTGAAGTCGGAGTTGGAGGATTTGTCGCTCAAATATCTGGAGCACGAGGCCTATTATATGATTAAGGAGTCGCTCAACGCCACGAAGAAAAGTCGTGATGCCTACATCGAGCGCTTCATCGCCCCGATCCACCAGATGCTCACCGCGGCGGGATTGCGTTACCACATGAAAGGTCGCACCAAAAGCATCCACTCCATCTGGCAAAAGATGAAGAAGCAGCACTGCGGCTTCGAGAAAGTTTACGACCTCTTCGCCATTCGTATCATCTTAGATTCCGCTCCTGAGAAGGAAGTGGCCGACTGCTGGAAAGTTTTCTCGCTGATCACCAACCGCTATGAGTCCAATCTCAAACGTCTACGCGATTGGGTCACCGTGCCGAAGTCTAACGGCTACGAAAGTCTGCACGTCACGGTATTGGGACCCGAAGACAAGTGGGTCGAAGTACAGATTCGCACCGAGCGCATGGACGAAGTGGCCGAGCATGGGCTGGCAGCACACTGGCGCTACAAAGGGGTGAAGAGCAGTGAGGGCGGCGTCGACAGCTGGCTGGCCGACATTCGCGCAGCCCTCGAAGCCGGCAAAGATCCCCACGTTGACGACGGCGTGAGCACCGGGCTGAAAGAAAATTCTGTCTACGTGTTCACACCGAAAGGCGACCTGTTTAAGTTGCCAATCGGCAGCACGGTTTTGGATTTCGCCTATCTCATCCATTCGAAAATCGGGAATCGTTGCGTGGGAGGCATTGTCGACGGCAAAAATGTGTCGTTGCGCCAGCCCTTGCGTAGTGGGCAACGCGTTGAGATCCTCACCTCCAATACGCAGCAACCCCGCCTCGAATGGTTGAACATCGTGGTGTCTTCGCACGCTCGTTCGAAAATTCGCCAAGCCCTGCGCGAGATGAAAAGTCGCGACAGCGTGATGGGACGCGAGGTGCTCGAGCGCAAATTGAAGAATCGCAAGCTCGAGTGGGACGAACGCGCCTTGAATCAACTCATAAAAAAACTGGGTTACAAGGAAGCGGGCGATTTCTACTCCGACATCTCGGAAGACAAGATCGATCTCAACGCCTCGCTCGACACGTATGTGGAACTGCAGAAGCGCGAAGCCGGTGTCGCCGAACGCGCCGAGGTGCGAAGTGCAGAAACCTTCAACTTGGCCGACGCCACTCCTCCCGTCGTGGCGGAGCAAGAAGACGTGTTGGTGATCGACAACAGCAATCTCAAAGGCGTACAATTCCAGATGGCCCGTTGCTGCCATCCCGTTTACGGCGACGATGTGTTCGGTTTTGTCACCGTGTCGGGAGGCATCAAAATCCACCGCGAGAGTTGTCCCAATGCGCGGGAGATGCGCGAACGATTCCCCTACCGTGTGGTGAAGGTACGTTGGGCCGGCAAAGGTGGAAGTACTTATCCGATCACCCTTCACGTGGTGGGACAAGATGATCTCGGCATTGTGAACAACATCACTTCCATTATTTCAAAGGAAGAGCACATCATGCTCCGCAACATCTCCATTGAAAGCAATGACGGGCTGTTCTATGGCGAGCTGACAGTCCTGGTCGATGACACCACACAACTCAATTCGTTGATCAAGAAATTGCGCACTGTCAAAGGCGTAAAAGCCGTGGGACGTTGAGAAAAACCTTCGCGAACGATAGAAAATGCAACTTTTTTCGTAACTTCGCGAACGTCCTGCCTTTTAAGTATAGAAAAGCGCGACTTTTTTAAACCATAGATAGCAAAAACTGCAGATCAGTTTGGCGGATTGCTGAACTTGAGTTATATTTGCAGTATACAAAATAGAAACAGTCATCAAGCATATGGAACAAGTAAAAAGAGTTTACACATTCGGCGACGGAAAAGCCGAAGGCGACGCAACCATGCGTGATTTGCTCGGTGGTAAAGGTGCGAACCTTGCCGAAATGAATAAAATCGGTGTGCCCGTTCCTCCCGGTTTTACGATCACCACCGCAACGTGCAACGACTATTACCGTGTTGGTCAGGACGCCATCGTGGCAGAACTCTCCGAAGCGGTGGCTGCAGCCATCGCCAAAACGGAAGCCAGCATGAATAGCAAATTTGGCGATGCCTCGAATCCCCTGTTGGTTTCCGTACGTTCCGGTGCCCGTGCTTCCATGCCCGGCATGATGGACACAATCTTGAACCTCGGTCTCAACGACGAAGTTGCCGCAGGTTTGTCTGCCAAGACGGGCAACCCCCACTTCGTCTACGACTCCTATCGTCGTTTCGTACAAATGTACGGCGACGTCGTGCTCGGCATGAAGCCCGAAAACAAAGAGGACATCGATCCCTTCGAAGCCATCATCGAAGAAGTGAAGGCCGTTCGCGGCATTCATCTCGACAAAGATCTCACCGTTGAAGAGTTGAAAGACCTGGTAGAACGCTTCAAGGCCGCCATCAAGAAGCAAACCGGACACGACTTCCCCACCGATCCCCACGAACAGCTTTGGGGAGCCATCTGCGCCGTGTTCCGCAGCTGGATGAACGAACGCGCCATCCTTTATCGTAAGATGGAATCCATTCCCGACGAATGGGGTACGGCCGTCAACGTGCAAGCCATGGTATTCGGCAACATGGGCGAGACCTCTGCAACGGGTGTATGCTTCAGCCGTGACGCCGGTAGCGGTGAAAACCTGTTCAACGGCGAGTACCTCGTCAATGCGCAGGGTGAAGACGTGGTAGCCGGTATCCGCACGCCGCAACAGATCACAAAAATCGGATCTCAGCGCTGGGCTGAACGCGCCGGCATCAGCGAAGAAGAGCGCGCCGCCAAATTCCCCTCGATGGAAGAGGCCATGCCCGAAATCTATAAGGAGCTCGACAGCCTGCAGCACAAGCTCGAACAGCACTATCGCGACATGCAAGACATGGAGTTCACAGTGCAGGAAGGCAAACTCTGGTTCCTCCAAACGCGCAACGGTAAGCGTACAGGTACGGCCATGGTGAAGATCGCCATGGATCTCCTCCACGAAGGCCTCATCGACGAGAAAACCGCCATCGAGCGTTGTGAACCCAATAAGCTCGACGAACTTCTCCACCCCGTATTCAATAAGCGTGCTTTGGCCGGTGCCAAAGAAATCACCCGCGGTCTGCCCGCTTCGCCCGGTGCTGCCTGTGGTCAGATCGTATTCCACGCCGACGATGCCGAAGAATGGCACGCCGCAGGTAAGAAAGTGGTCATGGTACGCATCGAAACCTCGCCCGAAGACCTCGCCGGTATGGCAGCCGCAGAGGGTATCCTCACGGCGCGCGGCGGTATGACGTCTCACGCTGCTGTCGTAGCGCGCGGTATGGGTAAATGCTGTGTTTCCGGAGCCGGCGGCATCATCGTCGACTACAAGGAACGCACCGTGAAGATCGAAGGGCTCACGCTCAAAGAAGGCGATTTCATCTCGCTCAACGGTACGACCGGTTGCGTGTATGCCGGCGAAATCCCCACCGAAGCTGCCGAACTCAGCGGAGACTTCGCAGAATTGATGGATCTCTGCGCCAAGTATTCTCGTTTGCAAGTGCGCACCAACGCCGACACGCCGCAAGACGCCCTCGTCGCTGCCAAATTCGGCGCCGTGGGGATCGGACTTTGCCGCACGGAACACATGTTCTTCGAACCCGAGAAGATCGTTGCCATGCGCGAAATGATTCTCAGCGAAACTGCCGAAGGACGCGAAAAGGCACTTGAGAAGATCTTGCCTTACCAGAAAGCCGACTTCCTCGGCATCTTCCGTGCCATGGACGGAAAACCCGTCAATGTCCGCCTGCTCGATCCCCCTCTCCACGAATTCGTACCCCACGATCAAGCCGGTCAAGAAGAAATGGCCAAAGCCATGGGCGTCACGGTCGAATACATTCGTCAGCGCGTCAACTCCCTCGTTGAGGCCAACCCCATGCTCGGTCACCGCGGTTGCCGTCTCGGCAACACCTATCCCGAAATCACCGCCATGCAGACGCGTGCCATCCTCGGTGCCGCTGTCGAACTGAAGAAGGAAGGTCTCGATCCGCATCCCGAAATCATGGTTCCCCTCACCGGTATTCTCTACGAATTCGAAAGCCAAGAGAAAGTTATCCGCGACACGGCCGCCAAACTCTTCGCCGAAGAAGGCGTGAGCGTAGACTTCAAGGTGGGTACGATGATCGAAATTCCTCGTGCTGCCCTCACTGCCGACCGCATCGCCACCCGTGCCGAATACTTCTCTTTCGGTACGAACGACCTCACGCAGATGACCTTCGGTTATTCACGCGACGACATCGCCAGCTTCCTCCCCGTCTATCTTGAGAAGAAGATCCTCAAAGTCGATCCCTTCCAGGTGCTCGACCAGAAAGGGGTCGGCCAGCTCATCCGCATGGCTGTCGAGAAAGGTCGCTCCGTACGTCCCGAACTCAAGTGCGGCATCTGTGGTGAACACGGCGGTGAACCCAGCTCCGTGAAGTTCTGCCACCGCGTAGGCCTTGACTACGTGAGCTGCTCGCCCTTCCGTGTGCCCATTGCCCGCCTTGCAGCTGCACAGGCCGCTGTGGAAGAAGCCAAATAAGCCCATTTCATTCTCACATTAATAGCAAGCTCTCGAGAACTCCGAGTTCTCGAGAGCTTTTTTGTGCCGTTGCGGCGAACGGCGACGGCCGTGGCTGCCCGCCCAGGAGGAAAAGGCACGCCTCATCCATTTTTCCGGACATTACCCTTTCCTTGTGCACCACCTATCGCGATCTCACCCGTAATGGCGATCGACGTATCATTCCCCAATGCGGTCAAATACAAAAATCCCCCGCCGAAGCGCAAGCTTCAACGGGGGAGCGTAAAATCCGTTATGAAGAAGAAGGGGAAGAGGAGGGGAGTTTTATTCCCATCCCAGCGCCGAGGCGCCCAGTACGGCAGCTTCCGAACCCTTGAGGGTCGAAATGAGGAGCATAGCCTTCACTTTGAAGATCTTCAGCACGTTTTCGTCGTACGCTTTGCGTAGCGGTTCCATGAGATATTCGCCCGCCTTGGCCAATCCGCCGAAGAAGACAAACGCCTCGGGCGTATTGAAGGTCGCAAAGTCAGCGCAAGTGCGTCCGAGCAGCGTACCGGTGTATTCGAAGACGTCCAAAGCGATTTTGTCGCCCTTTTCAGCAGCTTGGAACACGTCGAACGAGGTGATCGATTCGGGATCCAAGTCGCGGAGCGGAGAGGGCGCATCGCTTTTCGCGAGAAATTCGCGTGCCGTGCGCGCCACACCCGTCGCCGAGCAGTACGTTTCGAGACAGCCTTTGCGTCCGCATCCACATTCGCGTCCGGCTTCCGTGTGGTCGATCACCACGTGACCCAGTTCTCCGGCGAAACCATCCGAACCGTACACCACGCGACCGTCCACCACGATGCCCGAACCCACACCCGTGCCGAGGGTGATCATGATAAAGTTCTTCATGCCGCGTGCAATGCCGTAGGTCATTTCACCCAATGCCGCCGCGTTGGCATCGTTTGTCACCCGACAAGGTACCCCGAGTGCCTCTTCGAAGAGGTCACAGATCGGAACAATGCCCTGCCAAATCAGGTTCGCCGCGCGTTCGATCGTACCATTATAGAAATTGCCGCTCGGCGCGCCGATACCCATACCGCGGATGTTGTCGATGCCGCCCACCACGTCGAGTGCAGGTTGCAGCGCTTCCACAGCCGCTTTCACATAGTCTTTGACATCAGGATAGGCCTTCGTTTTGATGGCCGTTTGCGCAATAATCGTGCCGCGTTGGTCCACGATGCCGAACACCGAGTTCGTACCGCCCATGTCGAGCCCGATCACATAAGGCTTTTCGAGTATTTCTTCCATGAGGATGCTTGTTTTATTCTTATTTTATTGTTCTACTTGCAAATGTAGTCAGAAAACGCCGAGACACCAAGCCTTTTCCCTCTTTTTTGATAGTATAGATTGCAAAAACAGGTTGAAAGTCCACGTCCCTCCTTCTCTCAATTGTATATGAGATGTCAATTATGCAGTTTCTCAAGCGCTGAGAGGTGGGGCAGCATACGCTTTTCTCTTTTCTTCCGCTGCATATCTCTCGAGAATTTCATAATTTTGCATGACAAACCGTTTAGCTCCAAATGAAAACTCTGTTTCTTTGTTTCTTAGGCACGTTGTGTGCCGGTTCAGCCGCGGCCACACCAGCCGAAGCGCCGAATGCCCGTCTCACACCGGCCGACAGCCTCGCACACGTCAGCGCAGTGCAGGCAAAAACGCCCGAAAGTCTTCCCGCTTTCAAACCCTCGATCACGTTCGGAGGCTACCTCACTTCCAAGTTTGAGGTCACCGATCGTCAGGGTGCCTCCGCCGCCAGCAATTTCTCCATGCGCTATCTCCGCCTCTACGGCAGCGGCTATGTGTGGCGCGATGTCTTCTATCGGTTTCAACTCGAGATGAGTGGTGCTCCCGGCGTCGACCGAGGTCCTCGTCTGCTCGATGCCTATGTCGAATCGCGCAAATACCCCGAAATCCAAGTGCGCATCGGTCAATTCCACCGCCCCTTCGGCTTCGACAAACCCCTCTCGCCTCTTGCCGTCGGTCTCGGCAGCTTCTCCCAGGTCGCCTCTAAATTGCAGAGCCTCAACGACCGCATCGGCGAACACACCTCCAACGGTCGCGACGCGGGTGTGCAAATCATGGGCGACCTCCTTCCCCTTTCGAGCGGTCGCAAATTCCTGCACTATCAAGTCGGCCTCTTCAACGGCCAAGGCATCAACCACGCCGACATCGATCATTTCAAGGATCTCATCGGCGGTTTGTGGGTTTGTCCGATCGATGGCCTTTCCGTCGGCGGCTTTGGATGGAACGGCCGTTTCACTGACCC
>QWCC01000113.1_pt1 | contig 32487 bp, 26 predicted proteins | sample 1972491 | NCBI WGS metagenome assembly QWCC01 (sample SAMN09866718, study PRJNA288562) | Human oral metagenome isolate term5_saliva, whole genome shotgun sequencing... | isolation source: mouth | host: Homo sapiens | place: USA: California
ATGTTATCCACACCGGTGAGGTACATAACAAGGCGCTCAAAGCCAAGACCAAAGCCAGAGTGTGTGCAAGAGCCGTAACGACGAAGATCCAAGTAATACTTGTAATCGTCGGGGTTCATGCCAAGTTCAACAATGCGCTTCTCCAGAAGCTCAAGTCGATCTTCTCGCTGTGAGCCACCAATAATCTCGCCGATGCCTGGAACAAGGCAGTCAGCTGCGGCAACAGTCTTGCCGTCATCGTTAAGGCGCATGTAGAAAGCCTTGATTTCTGCTGGATAATCAGTGACAAAGATTGGCTTTCCAAAGTGCTGCTCGGTGAGGTAGCGCTCGTGCTCAGTCTGAAGGTCAATGCCCCACTCAACAGGGTACTCAAACTTCTGACCAGCCTTTACTGCCTCCTGCAAAATCTCAATAGCCTCAGTATAAGAAACACGAGAGAACTGAGAAGTTGCAACGTGGTTCAGACGCTCAAGCAGGCCCTTATCCACAAACTTGTTGAGCATCTCAAGCTCATCTGGGCAGTGATCAAGAACGTATGCAATAACGTAGCGGAGCATCTCTTCTGCCACGTCCATGTCCTGTGCAAGGTCACAGAAAGCCATCTCTGGCTCAATCATCCAGAACTCTGCAGCGTGGCGACGAGTGTTGGAGTTCTCTGCGCGGAACGTTGGGCCAAAGGTGTACACGTCACCAAAGGCCATAGCAAAGTTCTCTGCCTGAAGCTGTCCAGAAACGGTGAGGTGAGAAGACTGACCAAAGAAATCCTTTGAGTAGTCAACATCGCCCTTCTCGGTACGTGGAACGTTGTTCAAATCAAGTGTAGTAACACGGAACATCTCACCTGCACCCTCAGCATCAGATGCAGTGATGATTGGGGTGTTCACGTAGACAAAGCCGCGATCCTGGAAGAACTGGTGGATAGCAAAAGCAGCCACAGAACGGATGCGGAAGACCGCACGGAACATGTTAGTGCGAGGACGAAGGTGCTGTTGCGTACGAAGGTACTCAAGAGACTGGCGCTTCTTCTGCATTGGATAGTCAGGGCTGGATGGTCCCTCAATCACAATGGTCTGCGCCTGTAGCTCAATAGGCTGTGGACGATCAGGAGTAAGCTCAAGGATGCCCTCAATAATCAGAGCAGCGCCAACGCCACAAGAAGCAACCTCCTCGTAATTGCCAAGGTTCTCACGATTCATAACAACCTGTAGGTCTTTGAAGCAGCTACCGTCATTAAGTGTGACGAAGCCAAAATTCTTCATATCCCTTACTGAACGTACCCAGCCAGCCACGGTAACTTTTTGGCCACCAAGTTGCTCTGCATCTGCGTACAATGCAGAAATCGTGATGCGCTCCACGGGCATACCCTCCTTGTAACTCACTCTGCAGGCTTTTCCTGCGCTCTGCAGGTCTATCCTGCGAAACGAACAAATATCTATTTAGAATACCGCATAACCACATGGCAGGCGCTCACTTTTATATATCTGGCGGTAATTACGCTAATCTCACACAGCCAAGCCAGCGCCACAAAACACCGCGCCATAAAACACATATCTGCAATTCGGCTAAACTAGTGCAGTGGAACGTACCTACAAAGTGCTGCCACCTCAAAAGGCCTGCTAAAGGAGAAACCATGGAAGACTACAAGCGCGAATTTATTGAGTTTATGGTCCAGAGCAACGTACTTAAATTTGGTGATTTTACGCTTAAGAGTGGTCGCAAATCTCCTTTCTTCATGAATGCAGGCGCCTACGTCACTGGCGAGCAGCTCCACAAGCTGGGCCTTTATTATGCTCGCGCTATTCACGACAACTTTGGCCTGGATTTTGACGTAGTCTTTGGTCCTGCTTACAAGGGCATTCCCCTTTCCGTTATCACGGCAATGGGTATCAATGAGCTCTATGGCAAGCAGGTTCAGTACTGCTCCAACAGAAAAGAAGCAAAAGATCACGGCGCTGATGCGGGCATGCTTTTAGGAGCAGAGCTCAAAGACGGCCAGAGAGTGGTCATGGTTGAAGACGTCACCACTTCTGGCAAGTCTATTGAAGAGACCTATCCTCTGATTACCTCTATTGCAAACATCGAGGTAGTTGGCCTTATTGTCTCGCTCAATCGCATGGAAGTTGGCAAGGGCGGAAAAGTTGCGGCTCTCCAGGAAGTCTCCGAGCGCTGGGGCATGCCAACTGCAGCCATTGTCTCTATGGACGAGGTTACCGAGGCCCTCTACAACAACGAGGTAGACGGCAAGATTATTATCGACGACACCCTAAAGGCCTCCATTGATGCCTACTACCAGCAGTACGGCGTTAAATAAGGCGAGAAAAACCTCTGCGTAGAAACCTGACTTATGACTCTGACTCAACTTAAATACGTTCTTGCTATTGCTAAGGCAGGCACTATTAACGCCGCAGCTAAACAGCTCTTTATCTCGCAACCTACCTTAAGTAGCGCAGTCAAAGAGCTTGAAGCCGAGCTGGGAATCTCCCTTTTTAACAGGACCAGCAAGGGTGTTGAGCCTACCGCAGATGGCGAGGAGTTTTTGAGTTACGCCAGGCAAGTTGTCATGCAGACTGACCTCATCGAAGAGCGCTATCTGGGCACTGCCCCCGCTAAGCAGCGCTTTTGTGTTTCTTGCCAGCACTATTCCTTTGCCGTTGAGGCCTTTGTCAACCTGATTAAAGAGCACGGCGGCTCAAAGTACGATTTCCGTATCAGAGAGACGCAAACATACGAGATTATTGAAGACGTTTCCAAGCTAAGAAGTGAGGTAGGCGTTCTCTACCTCAACTCGTTCAACGAGCGCGTTATTAGAAAAACGCTGCAGGACCAGGGCCTGGTTTTCTCGCCATTGTTTAAGTGCAAGCCAAGCGTTTTTGTGGGAAAAGATAACCCACTAGCAAAGCGCTCCTCGGTAACGCTCAACGATCTTGCTCCCTACCCTCGTCTTTCGTACGAGCAGGGCGAGCACAATGCGTTTTATTTCTCCGAGGAGCTTCTGGCAACGCTTGATCGCGATAAGGACATCATGGTCCGAGACCGCGCTACCATCTTCAACCTGATTATTGGTCTGAACGGTTACACCATCAGCACCGGCCTTATTAACGAAGAGCTCAACGGACCAAACATTGTTGCAGTTCCTCTAGCTGTTGATGATTACATGGAAGTTGGCTACGTCACACATGACGAGAAGAGCCTCTCGCCCTTTGGTGAACTCTACATCGACGCGCTCAAGCGCTGCTGTCAAGCAGTTACGTGGGTGTAAGGGTCTATAAAGAAGTAAGCCGTACATAATTGATGCAATTATTACAAAATGGAGAGACCACATAACTGTCTAGAGTGCAAACAAGATTGATAGTTTTTTTCTTTGTTGCCAAATAACAAGGCCACTTTAGTTGCACTTGTGGGCCTAGCTTCAGACACTATCATTCCACATAAGCGTTTAACGCAATAACACGAGTTTATTCATATTTAATTAAGCGCCTATATCAATCATCCTGGCATACATAGAAATTAAATTTTATTAAATAAATTTCAAAAATAACGTAATTACTTTAACCGATAAAAATATACCGCTCACAGAATTAATAAACTGCTTTGCATTTCAAGGTTTATGATGAATACAAGTTAAGGTCTAATCATGGGGTTAGCCAAACTTAAAAACTAAGGAGGCGTTTATGAATCGCCAAAAGGTTTTGAAACTATTTACAGTCTTATCTATCTTTCTTTGTATTTTAGCAGTCCAGAATGTTGCTTATGCAAGCACGGAGGATACGCCTTTTAATTTCTATTTTTACGGCGGCAACACTCAAGGAACATCAGGTCGCACAAAAGACACTAACTCAATGAGTTATATTAGAATTGATCGCATTGATCCTAGTAGCGTTCGCTTTTACATTGACGGTTCCTATAGTCTATGGAGCGGATATGTAAATAAAACGAGAAACGACCACGCTACTATTAGTCACACAGGTCACTTTAATATCCACAACTATGTTTATGAAGCTGGTATGCGCTATGCCAGGATGACAGCTTGGGGATACGACGGAAATGGCGTCGTAAAAGGAGTTTGGAGCCCTGACTCACGTGGCGGATTTACCGAAGTTAATTAGGATTTGCTATGGTATCTCATGATTTTAGAAACCTTAACTTGAAAATGCACAAGCTCCCAAAAGGAGCTTGTGCATTGGCGGTATTGATTTCTTGTATTGTCATTGCTGGGATACTTTATTTTTATAATCTTGCTCAAAAACAAGCGCAGCAAGAACTTTTTGCGCAGCAAGTGGCGCAAAGACAAAACGAGGCCTCGGAAACTTATAAAATTGGCGATACTGTACAACTAACTGGACTTGATCAAGAAGGAGATAATCCAGCTGAGACTCCTTTTGGGGCTTATTTACCATGGATTGGTACAATAGAGGTAACGGTAACAGACGTAACCCTTTATCATTCTATAGACGAAGCAGGATTTACCTCTGAAGCACTTAACCATTCGTCAGCACCGGAAAATGCAAATAGCTTGTATCTAGTCTATACGCTTCATTTTAAAAATATAGATGCTGTTCAAAAACGCACCCCAAACGGGATGAGCTCTATATTACTTTCTAGCTACTCAATTAATGCCGAAGGACACGATATTTTCATGTCCCAAATCACACCTGAAAATGCCCGAATTAGCAGTTCGGAAGTGGAAAAAGAAAAAGGATATTTTTGGATTAATGCAGGAGATGAATGTGACGTCAAACTTGCCTTTGTACTATCTCCAGAAGAGATGAGAGATATTACTTCTATTCATCTGGCAGATATGGGAGGAATTTATTCAAATGCAAAGTTAGTTGATATACAGTCTGCATTAAAAAGTGATAAGTAGGTGTTTGCTATGAATTCATTGTTCAAGTCTGAATTTAAGCGACAACTTACCCATAACCCATTATTTTGGATATGTATTGCAATTGGCGCCTGTCTTGCACTACTTGCTGCTTGGATTGAAATTCAAATTGAATTTAATACCTTAGAAGCAACTCTTCAACAGGGAAATCATCTTTCCTACAACACTTTGCTTTCTGTCATTTCTGCTTATACTGCTTGGATTCCCACACGAATCGGAGATTTTTACAGTGGACTGTACTATCTCTTATGGCCGCTCTTAGCTACCATCCCAACTGCTTGGATACTAAGCAACGACTCAAAAGAAGGAGTGCTTGAACAGCAATGTCTTAGAATTAAAAAAGCTAGTGTTATTAGAATAAAACTATATGTAAGCTTTATTTCTGGAGGCATTTGCTCTGCCCTACCTCTTATTCTAAATTTTTTAGTAGTAATCTGTTTTTTACCGTTATTTACACCAAAAATTTACGATGAGATATATACCGCAGTCCCTATGAACTCTCTGTTCTCAGGACTCTTTTATAACTCTCCTCTTGCTTATGTCATTACCCTATCCGTATTAGCCTTCATAATTGGAGGGCTGTTTTCCTGTGTTGTTTGTCTTTTTGCCAGTTTAACTAAGACCACATTCCAAGCAATTTTTGTTTCTTATTTTCTGCTGCATCTATTAGCGTTCCTAGGCTCACAATTTTCTGCAATCCTCTTCTCTGCTCAATTAAGAGAAGTGGGACAAAATTCTTTTATTAAGTTGAATTTCTTTCAATTAATAAGTTCTGAATATGCTTCAACAAAACTTGGATTTTATTGTTTTTGTTTTGTTTTGCTATTACTGGTAATCTTCATTTCTTACAAAAAGACTTGTAGAAGTGATCTGCTATGAAACATCAAATTTCAAGGAACTTCACTCAGCTTTTTGATGTGCATAAAAATCTTCTAGTAGCGCTTTTTGCGATGTTGCTATCTTGTACAGCATTTATTTCTTCTTTTGCACAATTCAGCTTAATTACCCAAGGAGGATATTCGTTTTCTTTAGGTGATTTGATTATCGCAACATTCTATGGATCTGCTCACACGTTCTATGTAGAGTGGACCGCACTCTGCATCTCTTTTCTTCTTATAATCATTATTTCAAGCTCGGATAATAATGTACATTTTTCTATTCAACGCATGATAAGATTCGAGAAGAAAACTAGATTTTGGATTTATAGCTATATAAATATAATTGTATCTTGTCTCGTTTTAATTGCCGTCTATATAGTAACGTATTTTGTCTTGCTTAATTGTACAGGTAATAGCTCCGATATTGCTACGTTAAATGTAGATATCTTCATTAACCATACCGTTCAAGCTAGTACAGAATTTTCACTCACAGCCTCAGAAGTATTAGCCCTTCTTGGGATTTACTATCTTGGTCTATTATTCTTTTGCTCTTTTTACAAAGTAATGGAACTCTATACTCACAATTCACTAGCTATATTACTAAGCGTAGCACTACTAGTTTTAGGAGAGTTCTTTCCTAAGCTTCCGTTTCCCTCTACATTAATAATTTTTTCGAGACTTCTTCCTTTTAATCCAGAAGGATATAGCCCTGTATATGCAACTTTATATTTTCTTGTTGGAATCATTTGCTTAAACATTTTTGGCCTCATTGGAACTAAAAATGCAGAGTTTGGCGGTCATTATGAAAAACTCTAAAGTAATTCCATTTGGTCCCTTTATCTATTCATTACGTGGTCCATTTTGTATCTGTACCATCTTAATGGTACTTATCGTTGCTACATCTCTTGTAGTGTTCAATCGCTCGGCAACAAGTAATCCAACATTTGCAGATAACGTATCAAGTCTATTTGCTGGAATGCCACAGATATCGCAAAGCATTTCTTCAAATGCTGCTATGCCAAAAATTAAAATTCCTTTTGCCTGGTTAATACTTGTTTTACTTCCCCATCTATTGTGTTTCCTGGCAGTCTCTAGGTCACTAAGAAAAGATATGTATCTTGTTATGTCTTCCTCAAAGAGCTTCTATCCAATTCTTTTAACAGTAAGTTGTGTAACAGCAACTGTGCTTTATTGGATAATAGCGGGAGTTGTAATCCTCTTATTTACGCTGCTACACGGTGGAGAAATTTTATCATCAACAACAATAAGCTTAGAAATTCTCGAAGGTTTTGACGCTTCGACATTACCCGCAAATACGGCAAGTATTGTCCCATTGATGGGATCTTTATTCATTACTTCACTATCTCTTATAACGCTTCAATGTTCAGCAGGATTATTTATTAAAGAATGGCCTCCTCTCTTTTTAATAATTTCTTGGATAGTTTCCTCAATTTTCAAATTACATCCTATCCTTATTGGCAACTACATGATGTTTTCTCGAAGTTCTCTCTATATTGATTCAGCTAGCAGGGAGATTGTTGAAGGTAACCTCTGCGCAGGAGTCAATCCATTCTGCACGTTAGTTTTTTGTATTGGCTCCTTAGGTATTTTTCTTTATCTGTCTCTTTCACGCTTTAAGAACATTGATCAGTTTGGCGGTGAGTAAACATGTCGTACATTTCAGTTGAACATCTAACAAAGGAAATCGGAAACGATACTGTTCTCAAGGATGTCACATTATCCCTGGAAAAGAGAAAGATAATTGGTCTCGAAGGCCAAAACGGCTCTGGTAAAACAATGCTTATGCGAGCGGTCTGTGGTCTCATTAAGCCTACCCAAGGATATGTTTCTATTGAAAACAAAAAGCTCTGGGATGATATAGATTTTCCGCCAAGTGTTGGTCTCCTCCTAGAAAAACCGGCACTTCTCAGCTCATATAGCGGTCGTAAGAACCTAGAGATTCTCTCGTCAATAAAACAAATTGCGTCTGAGCAAGATATTGATGCTGCAATTGAAAAAGTGGGACTTGATCCTAAAGACAAAAGACCTGTTAGAAAGTACTCCCTTGGTATGAAGCAACGCTTAGGAATTGCCATGGCGTTTTTTGAGCAGCCGGATTTAATTATTCTTGACGAGCCAACAAACGCTCTTGATGAAGACGGTGTCCATATGCTCACGGAACTCATTGTTGAACAAAGAGATAGAGGCGCAACACTTCTCATCTCAAGTCATGATGCTGAGTTCTTAGAGGTTGTCTGCGATGTAATTTACAAAATGAAGCTCGGTAAAATTGTAGAGAAAATCGACGTGCAAAGACGTGCATCATGAAACTAAAAAGCAAACTACCATTATTCGCAATTGCCATAAGCTTTGTACTGGTTTGTGCTCTTGGCTACAGAGTTTGGTGGGTAAATACCCATGCACTAACCATCCCCGAAGAGATTTATCAAATGGGAGAATGGGTCCCCCTTGACGGAAATTTTCATTATTCGTCTTCTGAGAATACAAAGGGATATTCAATACGAATAACTGAAATTGCCCTAACCACATATGACGGTTACCTGGAAAAACATGGTATTACACCACAACAACCCAATACTCATGGCAATCAAACAAGTGTGATAGATGTCACTATAGAAGTTAAAAATGATAGAGAAGAGACTGAGCCTGTAGGAGGAATAGATTTTCTCGCCACGATTTTAATTCCACAAGCCAACAACACCTATTACATTTGCGATTTAGGAAATGAAAATTCCCTTTGGCCGCTTGTCCAGCCAAATATAACCACTTCGAAAATTGCAATCAAGCCGCATACCTCATATGTTCTTCATGTGCCTTATGTAGTAAATCTCACAGGAGAGGAAATCTATAGATCTCCGATTACTGATACAACATTTGATTTGCTTGTTTCTCGCCTACCTGTAGAAAAACGAATTCGAGTGTCTTTGTAGCAATTCTTACCTCTCCCACTACAGATTGTGCCACCCCCTCCACTACAGGTTTCACCACTCCCACTACAAATCGTGCCACCCCCCACTACGGATGAATGGATTGTTAGCTGCCTCCCAGTTTGCGCTAAAATAATACCTTACGTTTTTGAAGGGCAATGGGAGGCATCATGGGTCTTAAGTATGAAACCGCACGATATGAGGCATCATACGGGGCAATTTCACAACTTCCTTCTCCAGAGACCCCAGAGGTGGCCTTTGTAGGCCGCTCAAACGTGGGCAAGTCTTCCCTCTTAAATAAACTTATTGGTCGAAAGCAGCTCGCACGAGTTTCAAGCGTCCCAGGTAAAACGGCAAATATCAACTTCTTTGACGTTGATGGCGTCAAATTTGTGGACTTGCCCGGATACGGATTTGCACGAGTTTCTCGCCAAGAAAAACAGCGCTGGGCTGACCTCATTGGCGGCTACTTTGAGCAAGAACGCAGCTTTAACCTGGTCATTAGCCTTGTTGACATCAGGCACGAAGCTCAAAAGCTTGACCTGCAGATGATCAACTTTCTTCAAGAGGCTGAGTTGCCCTTTGTAGTTGCGTTTACCAAGGCAGACAAGATTGCACGCGGTAAGCAAAACCAAGCCGCAGCCGCCCTTCGCAAGGCATTCCACATTACCCCTGAACAGACCATCATTACCTCGTCCGAGACCGGCCTGGGCATTGACGAGTTGCGTCGCCGCATCGAAGACGCAACCATCTAGGAGCATCATGGATCCAATCCACCAGCAAGAGCAAGAGCACCTCTCTCACGTATATCAAAAGCTTGTTGAGATTCGTGAAGATTTGGACGCAACGCTCAACACCACGCAAAAAGATGCAGCTAGAGACCTTCGTCAGATGAGTGAAGAAATCCGTCCAGACTTTGGCGGCGCGGACGAAACCATCGAGACCCTTGCGGCCATTGAGACGCTCAACAGCGTTATTGATACGTACAACCAGTACCACGATTTTACTGTCGAGAAACTCGGTCGAGTCGAAATCCTTTTGAGGCAGCCTTACTTTGCCAAGGTCACGCTCAAGATGCGACCCGGACGCCCTTCTCGTGATGTATACATTGGTGCGGCGGGCATCACCGACAAAGACCGCACGCCGCTTATTGTTGATTGGCGCAGCCCCGTTGCCGAGACGTATTACAACCAAGAGATGGGAACTACGTCGTACCAGGTAGACGGCAAGAAAAGAACGGTTGAGCTGGAGCTTCGCCGACAGTTTGACATTACGCGCGACAAGCTGAACCTCTACTTTGACACAACGGTTGCCATTGAAGACTCTCTGCTTCTTGCCGCTCTGAAACGTCAGCACACCGAGAAGCTGCAGGCCATCACCGCGACTATCCAGCGCGAACAAAACGTTGTGGTCAGGCACGAGGACGTGCCAGTTCTGCTGGTCAACGGCATTGCGGGCTCGGGTAAGACGTCCGTTTTGCTGCAGCGCATTGCGTACCTTCTGTACCAGCAGCGCACCACGCTTACCGCAGATCAGGTGTATCTATTTACTCCCAACGAGATGTTTTCTCGCTACATTAATACCGTTTTGCCTAGCATGGGCGAGCACAATCCGCAGGTATTTACCTGGGATTCTTTCCTCAAAGCGTTGGGTCTGGCCGACCATGCGTCGGGCGCCCACAACAACCCCGATTCTCTGAAGAAACTTGAAGAACAACTTGCTTCGCTTGAGCTCTACGAGGATGACTTCAAGGCCATCTCTGTTGAAGGTACCACCCTTATCAAGCCAGCTCAGGTGGCTAGTTCTGTGGCAAAGTTCTCGCAATTCCCTGTGGGTCCGCGCCTCATTGCGCTTGCCAAAGACGAGCTCCACACCCGCTTGGAGCGCAGACTTGGCCAGATGGCTCACAACGACGAAATCCAAGAAGAGATGCTCTCCCTTGACGTTGAACAGCAGCTTGAGGTCTTTGGTCGTACCATCAGCCCTTCCGACGAGGAAGAAGTTCTGGCGCGCACCCGCGAGTTCCTCAACTGGCGCTTTGCCTCTGCGCACGAGGTCATTGAGTCCGCTTCCTGGCTCCGCATCGACCGCATTGGCATGCGCATGCTCAATACCTCCGCACTGAGCGGCGCCGAATGCGTTTATCTGCGACTTCTTATCACAGGAGCTGGCGAGAAAAACGTCAAATTTGTCATGATCGACGAGGTACAGGACTATACCGAAACGCAGCTTATGGTGCTTGGAAAGTACTTCTCGCGCGCGCACTTCCTGCTTTTGGGTGACTCTAACCAGGCAATTTGGGAAGATACCGCAACGTTTGAACAGATTGAGAAAATCTTTACCGCAACACATGGCGAGGACGCAGTTTCTACCTGCAAGCTTTTGACCAGCTACCGCTCCTCCCCCGAGATTACCACACTGTTTACCTCGCTTTTGAGCGAAGAAGAGCGTGGCCAGACAAGCTCCGTTCAACGCGGAGGCAAAAAACCTGAGTTCTTTGAGGTGGTCGCTGACAATAAAGATACTGAGCGTGTCGAGTACCTGCAGACGATGAAGTCCCTTGTTGAGCAGGCGCAAGAGTTTGACGGGCTGACCGCCATTGTGTGCACCGAGAAGTCTCGTGTTCGCTGGCTTGCCAAGCAGTTGGAAGGGTTATTTGCGGAGGGCGCCGACGGTGCTGCGGACGGCGTCAAAGTGCTCACCAGCCACGATTCCCTCCCCGCGAAGGGCGTTGTTCTTCTCGACCTTGCACTAGCAAAGGGCCTTGAGTTTGATCAGGTCATCGTTGCCGATGCACAAGAGGAAGTGTATAAAGCAGACGGAATTTCTCGCCGTAGGCTCTATACCGCCCTGTCGCGCGCAATGCATCACGTGATTGTGGTCTCTCAGGGAAAGATGACTTCGCTGCTCAGCAAATTGCTTTAAAAAAAGCAATTTCTACCTGCGATTTTTTTGAAATTTACTGATTGAAGACGGCTGGTTCGGGTAAATGCTAGTCATCGATAACATTTACCGTTGGAGGTTAGTATGTCCGAAGAATTGATTCCTTGTGTCATGAAGAACATCGATGCAAAGACTGTAGTAACCCTTAAAGAGCAGGTTGCATGCCTTCCTGGCCAGGTCATCAGCAAGACCCTTGCGCAAAACGATGCCGTCAGCGTCACCCTTTTTGGTTTTGGTGCGGGCGAAGAGATTGCAAGCCATCGCGCGGGCGGCGACGCATTTGTCACCATTCTTGAGGGACGCGCAAACATCACCATCGATGACGATGTCTACAACCTTGAAGCCGGTCAGTCCATTGTGATGCCACTTGGCCATCCACATGCACTTCAGGCTCCAGAAGAGTTCAAGATGCTGCTGGTTGTTGTGTATCCGCAGAAATAATTTATATATTTACCTAATAATTTCGCAGAATTCTGGATAATTCTGCAGGTATTTTCTATTTGGCCAGGTGGACAGTGCGTCTGCCTGGTCAAATACTATCTCTGCACAGACGAATAGTATCTCTGCCTGGTCAAATACTAGCTTCTTCTGGCCTAATACTATGTGTAATTACAATACACACCTCATAACAGAATGGGTATACTAGTTATGTCTGTGCAATCAGCAAAATGTTAAACCTAAAGAAAGGTGAGCTATGAGCCAGATTTTTGATGTTCACGCACGTGAGGTCCTCGATTCCCGTGGCAATCCAACCGTTGAGGTTGAGGTTGTTCTTGACGACGGCTCCTTTGGTCGTGCAATCGTTCCTTCCGGCGCTTCTACCGGTGAGTTCGAGGCTGTAGAGCTTCGCGACGGCGACAAGAGCCGTTACCTGGGCAAGGGCGTTCTGAAGGCAGTCGAGCACGTCAACACTGAGATCCGCGACCTCGTTATTGGTTGGGACGCAGAGGATCAGCGCGGCCTTGACCTCGCTATGATCAAGCTTGACGGCACTCCAAACAAGGGTCGCCTCGGCGCAAACGCTATTCTCGGCGTTTCTCTTGCTGTTGCTCACGCTGCAGCTGCTTCTGCTGAGCTTCCACTTTACGCTTACCTCGGTGGCGCAAACGCTCACACTCTTCCTGTTCCTATGATGAACGTCCTCAACGGTGGCGTCCACGCTGACAACAACGTTGACTTCCAGGAGTTCATGATTATGCCTGTTGGTGCTCCTGACTTCACCACCGCTCTTCGCTGGTGCGCACAGGTTTACCACACCCTCAAGGACACTCTGAAGTCCCAGGGCCTCAACACCGGTGTTGGTGACGAGGGCGGCTTTGCTCCAGACCTTAAGTCCAACGAGGAGCCACTTGAGCTTCTCTCCGAGGCTGTTCAGGCTGCTGGCTTTGAGCTTGGCAAGGACTTCCGCTTTGCTATGGACCCAGCTTCTTCTGAGTTCTACAACAAGGAGACCGGCAAGTATGACCTCAAGGGCGAGGGTCGCTCCCTTACCTCCGAGGAAATGGTTGCTTACTACGAGGAAATGGTCGAGAAGTTCCCAATCGTCTCCATCGAGGACGGCCTTGCAGAGGAGGACTGGGACGGTTGGAAGGTCCTTACCCAGCGTCTGGGCAAGAAGATCCAGCTCGTCGGCGACGACCTCTTTGTTACCAACACTCAGCGCCTGAAGAAGGGCATTGAGGTTCACGCTGGTAACTCCATCCTCATCAAGGTCAACCAGATTGGTACCCTGACCGAGTCCCTCGAGGCTATCGAGATGGCTAAGCGCGCAGGTTACACCGCAGTTGTCTCCCACCGTTCCGGTGAGACCGAGGACACCACCATTGCTGACCTTGTTGTTGCAACCAACGCTGGTCAGATCAAGACTGGTGCACCTGCTCGTACCGAGCGTGTTGCTAAGTACAACCAGCTTCTCCGCATCGAGGACGACCTCGCTGAGGGTGCTGAGTACCTGGGCATGGACGCTTTCTACAACCTTCGCTAAACCCGCAGGTTGTGGGCTAGACGGCGTGCGTCCGGCCCGACCGAGCTGCAACGTCGTTTAGGCTGCTAGAAGCTACGAAGCCGCATCTCATTTGAGGTGCGGCTTTTTTGTGCGCGCGGGTGCTGCGCGGGCCCGGGTGCTGCGGGTCCGGGAACGGGCGCGTGACCTGCGGGTTTCTTGCCACGTCCGATGTTTCTAGCAGGTGCAAGGATCCCGTTGGCGCATCCGCGCCTAGTTTGAAACGCCCGAACACACCTATGTCAGATAATCTGCTGAAAATGCGTATACATTTCGTGTAAAACGCTTATCTCATGCAGAATATCGTTATTAGATGTGTTTTTTATCCTTGATTTTGCAGATTATCCGACATAGATGTGTTTGCTTAACTCTGAAATTAAGGGTAATTAAATCTTTGATATATCTTCATTCATAATTATGTATATCAAATAGAAATTATGCATAATAGTGAATTGAGCGTACGTGATTAAATTCAAATTCTATAACCAAAGCTGCTCCACGATGCATTTGGGCTATTGAGTCTGGTTTTATCTGCAGTTTTTTGAGGATGTTCCGTCAGTCGATATAACAGCACCGCAGCATCCCACCGCGGTTATACTTGATATGTCAACTCTCAAGAATCCGAGGCGCCATGAACACCACATCAGAGCACGTAATTCGCACAATCCTGGTTGGACAGTCGGGCGGGCCGACTGCAGCCATCAATGCATCGCTTGCGGGTGTTGTTCGCGCAGCTCACGCCCAGGGTCTCAGAGTGCTCGGGATGCGCAACGGAATCCAGGGATTTCTTGAGGGCGGCGTTGTTGATCTGGTGGAAGCACTTGAACTTACAGCATCTGAATCCGGATCGTCCAACCACGCATCCACAAATCCTGGCGAGAAGAACCTCCAGCTCCTAAGGAAAACGCCATCAAGCTGGCTGGGCAGCTGTCGCTTTAAACTGCCGGAGCTTGAGCCTAATCCTGCCACTTGCTCGAGCTCTGAATCCGCAGCCATCTCCCCTATCTACCAGCAGATTGATGCGCAGCTCAAGAAATACCAGGTAGACGCCGTGCTTTACATCGGCGGAAACGATTCCATGGACACCACGGACAAGCTGTCTCGATACTTTGCCCAGATAGAAAGCCATGTTCGCGTTGTAGGCGTACCAAAGACCATAGACAACGACCTCGAGGGCACCGATCACACCCCTGGCTTTGGCAGCGCGGCGCGGTTCGTTGCGTCCGTAACCGCCGAGCTCACCCGCGACGGCGGCGTCTACAACAGCAAAAACGTCACGTTTATCGAAGCCATGGGTCGCGACGCAGGCTGGCTCACGGCGGCTGGTGCACTGGCGCAAGATATTTGCGGAACCGCCCCAGATTTTGTCCTTCTACCCGAGATTCCGCTTGATGAACACGCACTACTTTCTGCCATTGAACAGCGACTTCGCGAGAAAAACAACGTGATTGTAGTTGTCAGCGAGGGCGTCCATCACGCGGATGGTAGTTTCCTTTTTGATGCAAAGTCCGTCTCAATTGACACGTTTGGTCACCTCGCGGCACAGTCCGGAACGGCTCAATACTTGTCGCAGCTAGCCAAGGATCAGCTAGGCGTAAAGTCTCGCGGCATTGAGCTCAATACACTGCAGCGCTGTGCCTCGCACGCTGCGAGTAAGGTTGACTTGGACGAAGCAGAAGCGCTCGGCGCCGCGGGAGTTGAAGCCGTTCTCCAAGGTAAAACGGGCGTTATGGTTGGCGTTCACCGAATTTCGGATGACCCATACGTTACGGAGATTCGTACCACCCCTGTCGCCGACGTTGCAAACAAGGTAAAGCTTGTACCTCGAGAAATGATCTCCGAGGACGGCTTCAACGTTACCGAAGATGCCCTGACATACCTGCGTCCTCTTGTCGCGGGCATGGAGGAGCCGATTTCCGCTGACGGACTCCCTCGTTTTCTTGCGGAGTTATCGTAGGGATTCGTTGCGGACGCGACAGTGCCGTGTGGACGCGTGCGACCCGTTGCGGACGCGACAGTGCCGCGCGGACGCGTGCGACCCGTTGCGGACGCGACAGTGCCGTGCGGACGCGTGCAATCCGTTGCGGATGGGTGTGAGCCGCGGCTCACTACTCCCCGAGGAAACGCACCTCTGGGTGAAGCTCGACATCAAACTGGCGCTTGACCTCGGCCTGGACATGCTCGATAACTGCGTGAACCTCGGCAGCAGTAGCGTTGTCGTAGTTGACTACAAAACCAGCATGCTTATCGGAAACACCGGCACCGCCAAAGCGATAGCCCTTAAGACCAGCATCGGTAACAAGCTTGCCTACAAAGTGGCCCTCAGGACGCTTGAAGGTTGAACCAGCGGAAGGCAGCTCAAGTGGCTGCTTTTCCTCGCGAGCGCGCGTGAACTCTTCCATCTTTTCACGGATCTTCTCGCCATCTGCACGATGAAGATTGAACGTAGCGGAAAGCACAATCATGCCCTCATCAGCGATTTTGCTGTGACGATACCCCAGGTCAAGTTCGGATGCGTCCAGCGTAGCAAAGGTGCCGTCGGCGAGAAGAACGCGGACGGATTTGAGCACGTCAGCGATGCAGCCGTCGTAAGCGCCTGCGTTCATGAAACATGCGCCGCCCACAGAACCTGGGATGCCACAGGCAAACTCAAGTCCAGAAAGGTCCAGCTCACAGGCCATCTCAGAAGCTTCTTTGAGGCCAACGCCGGCCTGGCAGGTCATCTCGGTGTCGTCGATGCTTACGCCGGTCAGGCCGTCAGCGACGGCAATAATGACGCCGCGATATCCTGCATCAGAAACAAGCAGGTCAGAGCCGTAGCCGAGAATAAAATAAGGAGCTTCTGCGTCTTTAACCGCAAGGAGAATCTCTTTAACCTCATCGGGATCATCAGGGATGGCATAGAGATCCGCAGGTCCACCCACTTTAAAGGTGGTGTGCTCGCTCATTGGCTCGTCTACCAGGACGTTCTCTTCTCCAACAATCGAGCAAAGCTTTCCGGCCAGGCTTTGTAAGTCATAGCCACTTTCAGACATGTAACACGCTCCTTAGTAAGTTACTTTTTATAGTTTATCGCAAGCGAGAAAAACGTGGCGTTGGGGCGAGAAAATCACGGCATCAAGACGGGAAAATCACGGTTTTGGTGCAAGAAAAATCACGGTACTAGGACCAGAAAACGGTTACTTTTGCAATTCTGTCAAAGAAATGTCCATCCTGTTTTACGTGTTATCAGCTGTTAACTCTGCTATAGTACGTATCGATATGTTTCAGAAATGGTTGCAATTACCTACTGGTGGTAAGGTGGCCGAGCTTCAGGGTTTGTAACAACCCAGCTCTATAAGCCATCAAGTCCGCGACCCGCAAAAAGGCGGTTAACCTGGTTAAAGTCCAGGACCAACGGTACAGTCCGGATGTCAGAAACGGAGACTTTTATGGCTTCATCCCACTCAACCCACGCAACAACCGCATCTTCTAACGGCTGGTCTACCAAGAGAATCGCTATTCTCGCCATGCTTTGTGCAGCTGCTGCAATCAGCACCATGGTGCTTCAGTTCCCTCTGATCCCAGGCGTGACGTTTTTGAAGTACGATCCATCGGGCGTCTTTGCCCTGCTCGCAGGCGTAGCTTATGGCCCTGCTGCGGGCGCGATCGTCTCGGTGCTTCCCTACCTTCTGCACCTCACCACAGAGTCTGGAATTTACGGCACCATCATGGCAATCCTGGCAACACTTACCTACGTTTTGCCTGTTTCGCTGATTGTGTATAACCGTTCCGAGAAGATCAAGCAGCTGGTACTTGCCCTGATTGTGGGCAGCGTTGTCAGCGTTGTCGCATGCATTCTGGGCAACCTTGTTGTTACCCCAATCTACACCGGCATGAGCGTGGAGGCAGTAAGCGGACTGATTGTCCCTGCTCTTCTCCCCTTCAACGTGGTAAAAGTTGCCATCAACAGCATTATCTTTGTTGTGATTATGCGCTCAGCTACCTCACTTTTTGAGAGCATCAAAAACGGTGAGTAGTCTGCTCGACAACTCCCCAGATACACACACGTCTGAAAGCGCTGCACAAACTCAGGACCTCCCTGTAGCTGCAACGCTTTTAGACGTGACCTTTGTGCACGCAAAGGGCGTAGTTGCCCTCGATCATGTCTCGTTCTCTGTTCCTGCAAGTAAACGTACCTGTATTGTGGGTGCAAACGGATCGGGTAAGTCCACGGTGGCCTCAATTCTCTCTGGCCTTACCGCGCCTGACGAGGGCACCGTTACCTTTTTGGGAACCACCGTTGTCAATGACGGCCAAGTAAACTTTGAGGCGTACAAAACCATTCGTCCGCAGCTGGGCCTAGTCTTCCAAAATCCTGAGGATCAGATTATCTGCAGCGTAGTCGCGGACGACATTGCCTTTGGTCTGGAGAACCTTCAGGTACCCAGTGATCAGATAACACCGCTGGTAGAACAGCAGATTGAACTTGGTACTCTCACCGAGTTTGCGTCAGAAAATCCACAGATGCTTTCGGGTGGTCAGCAGCAGCGCGTGGCCATCTCGGGCGCGCTGGTCATGAAACCGCAAATCCTGATTCTTGACGAACCTTCCGCAGCTCTTGACGTTGTGCATAGAAATAACGTTATGGGGCTTGTCGAGAAACTCCGTGCAGCTGGAAAGACTATTGTTCACGTAACGCATTTCATGGACGAAGTGGTTTCCGCTGACCACGTGATTGCCTTGGACGACGGTCGTGTTGCATTTAAAGGAACGCCTGAAGCGCTCTTTGAGCAGCATGAACTGGTTGAATGTCTGCATCTTGAGGAGCCGTTTGCCTATCAGGTTGCGCACGCGCTCAACAACCGCGGAGTTGTCGTGTGCAAATCACCTTCGGCTGAGCGCGTGCTCAGCGAGCTGACGGGGCTTCTCGCCACAGGATCGCGAGGCGAGAAAGGCGGCGTGGCTGAAAGCTGCGAAGCGATGGCCGCGGGTTGTGACGGCGTGGCCACAGCCGACAGCGTGTCCGAGCAAGCAGCAGTTTCTGTGCGCGACGTTACGTTCTCGTACCAGAAGCCCGTGCTCAAAAACATTTCGGTTGACGTGCAAAAAGGCTCGCATGTTGCCGTGATTGGCTCAACCGGTTCCGGCAAGTCTACCCTGGCGCGCTTGATTTGCGCACTTGATACGCCTGACGCCGGCAGCCTCTGTGTAACTGGATTGGATACTCGACAGAAGCAAAATCGCAGAAAACTTCACGGCATTGTTGGCTACGCCATGCAGCAACCGGAGCGCCAACTTTTTGCACAAACGGTTGCAGAAGACGTGGCATTTGGCCCCACTAACCTGGGACTTTCTGCCTGCGATGTAGCAAGTGCTGTGAATGCTGCTCTGGAGCTTGTGGGGCTTTCCCACAAGGCAGATGCATCCCCTTTTGAGCTTTCTGGTGGTCAGCAGAGACTTTGCGCACTTGCAGGCGTTATTGCTATGCATCCAAAGGTGCTTGTGCTCGATGAGCCTACCAGCGGACTTGATCCCTACTATTGCTCTGAACTCAGAAAAATTATCAACGCCGTTCTTGAGGACGGCTGCACCGTCATTGAGCTCACACACTCGATGGAGGATGCGGCAGAAGCTGACCAGATTATCGTGCTTCATGAGGGAGACCTGGTTTTCTCAGGCTCGCCGCAACAAACATTTACTCATTTCTCAGAGGCAGAATTCCAGGAACTTGGTCTAGGCATTCCTCATGCGCTTGCTTGGGCGCAACGTCTGTCCCGCGCTACGGGAATCAACCTGGGAGAACCTCTGACTTTGTCTGAGCTGGTAGACGTACTGGTTGCTGCGCTACCTACCAACTCTGGCGACACGCGAGCCAACGCTACAAAGACCGACAACCTCTCGCAAGGAGGTTACTATGGCGCTTAAGATTTCTGTGGGCCAGTACTATCACGGGGATTCGCTCATCCATAGGCTTAATCCCAACGTCAAGTGCCTGGCTGCACTCCTTTTGATGCTCGCAACATTTTTTATCCGCAATGCACCACAGCTTGCACTGCTGGTAGTAGGCGTGCTCTGCCTGCTGGCACTCGCAAAAATCCCCGTCAAACAGGTACTTGTGTCAATCATCCCACTTGCCTGGCTGCTCATCTTTCTCTCGCTTTTCAATCTGTTGCTTACGCGAGAAGGAACTGTGCTTGTCTCTTGGTCAATCTTTACCATCACTGATGTGGGAGCATGGAGTGCTTTTCTCTACCCCGTACGCATTTTAGCTGCAATTTTAATGGGCGCACTACTCCTGCTTACCACAACTCAAACGGATCTAGGCAACGCCTTTGAAACAGCATGCTCGCCACTTTCTAAGATTGGTCTTCCCGGCAAAGAAATTGCCATGATTTTCTCGCTTATGCTGCGCTTTATTCCAACGCTTGCGGGCGACGCTGTATCTATTTCAGAGGCTCAAACTGCTCGCGCAGGAGACGTTGCTTCAGGTTCGCTGCCCAATAGACTCCGTGCGACCTTCTCCATTGTGGTAGCGCTTCTGGCCAGCTCGCTCAGACATGCCAACAACCTTTCTAAGGCACTTGACGCTCGACACTATGTAGCAGGGGCTTCTCGCACGCGTTGGCATCAGCCGACCTTTGGCGCTCGCGAGGCAATTGCCTTGGGCGTAACCGTTTGTTTTATCGCCTTTATCTTTGTGCTGGCGTAAAGCACGCTGGCTTAAGCGTACTGGCGAAAAACCTTCCAACGTAAAACTTTTAACTAAATAATTTGTATTTTTAACGCTCTGTTACAACCCGTTTTTCTTTTCTCGACAACCGCCAATTTGGCCACCTAAGTAACGTACAATAAAGCCAGTAAAAGCGTTCAAGGCTTGCATTGAAAGGTGGCCCCATGGTCCTGCGCGTCTACGTCCAAAGAAAATCTGGTTTCGAGGGCGAGGCAAAAGCCCTGCTCAAAGAAGTGAAAGACCTTCTTGGTATTACTGAGTTACAACGCATTGACCTGCTCAACCGCTACGATGTTGAGGGAATTTCAGAGGAACTCTTTGAGTCCTGTATCCCCACCGTTTTTTCAGAGCCACAGTCCGATCTTGCCAGCCGTACCATGCCAGAGTTTTCTTCTGAAGGTGCGGCTGTTCATACGTTTGCTGTTGAGTTTTTGCCTGGCCAGTTTGACCAGCGCGCAGACTCTGCAGCTGAGTGTGTGCAGCTCATCAGCCAGGGAGAGCGTCCACTTGTGCGCTCTGCTCGCCTCTACGTGCTAACCGGAAATCTCACAGAGGCAGACGTTTCCGCTATCAAGAACTACCTCATCAACCCCGTTGAGGCTCGCGAGGCTTCCCTTGAGCTGCCCGAGACTCTCAAGATTTCCATCCCAGAGCCTGCAGACGTAGAGGTTCTTGAGGGCTTTAATGCTCTTGACCAGGACGGCCTCAAAGAGTTCATTGTTTCTCATGGCCTTGCTATGGACCTAGCTGACCTCACCTTCTGCCAGCAGTACTTCACCAAAGAGCAGCGCGATCCTACCATCACCGAGATTCGCGTTATTGATACCTACTGGTCTGACCACTGCCGCCACACCACCTTTAACACCGGAATTACCGGTGTGCAGATTGACGATGACCTGGTAAAGGCCGCGTTTGAGAAGTATCTCTCCATGCGCAAAGAGCTTGGGCGAGAAGATCGTGCGGTTTCTCTCTGGGATATGGCAACCATTGGTGCGAAATACCTTCGCGAGAAGGGCGTCCTCACCAATCTTGATGAGTCAGAAGAAATCAATGCCTGTACCGTAAAGGTAAAGGTAGACGTTGACGGCAAAGACGAGGACTGGCTCTTCCTCTTCAAGAACGAGACTCACAACCACCCAACCGAGATTGAGCCTTTTGGTGGCGCAGCTACCTGCATCGGTGGCGCTATCCGCGACCCTCTTTCTGGCCGCAGCTATGTCTACCAGGCAATGCGCGTCACGGGCGCTGCAGACCCAACCGTTCCTGTTTCCCAGACGCTTCCTGGAAAGCTTCCTCAGCGCACCATTGTGCGCACGGCAGCGGCAGGTTATTCCAGCTACGGCAACCAGATTGGCCTTGCTACAGGCCAGGTTTCTGAGCTCTACCACCCAGGGTACGTTGCAAAACGCATGGAGATTGGTGCTGTTGTAGGCGCAACTCCTCAAAGCCACGTTCGCCGCGAGCGTCCAGAAGATGGCGATATCATCGTTCTTCTCGGCGGTCGCACTGGTCGCGACGGCATTGGCGGTGCAACTGGTTCCTCCAAGGCCCACGACGCTGGCTCCATTGAGCGCGACGGTGCCGAGGTCCAGAAGGGCAACGCTCCTGTTGAGCGCAAGCTTCAGCGCCTCTTCCGCCGTGAAGACGCTTGCAAGCTCATCAAGCGCTGCAACGACTTTGGTGCAGGTGGCGTTTCTGTTGCTATTGGCGAGCTTGCCGACGGCCTTGACGTCAACCTGGACGCTGTCCCTAAGAAGTATGACGGTCTTGATGGCACTGAGCTGGCAATCTCCGAGTCTCAGGAGCGCATGGCCGTTGCGCTTGAGGCAAAAGACGTCGATCAGTTCTGCGCATACGCCCGCGAAGAAAACCTCGAGGCAACCATTGTGGCAACAGTCACCGAGGATCCTCGTCTGGTCATGCGTTGGCGCGGTCAGAAGATTGTCAACATTAGCCGTGCATTTCTCGCCTCAAACGGCGCACCTAAATCAATCACCGTGCGCCTGGCCAAGCCTCTTGCTTACCAGCGCACCTGGGCAGGCACAACTCTTGGCGAGAAACTCCACTCGCTGGTACGCGATCTAAACGTTGCGTCTAACAAGGGTCTCTCCGAGCGTTTTGACTCCACCATTGGCGCAGGTACCGTCCTCATGCCGTTCGGTGGCGCTCGTCAGCTGACCCCTGCCCTCTCTATGGTGGCTAAGCTTCCGGTTATGGGCCAGACCAATACGGTCTCGGGCATGGCTTGGGGCTTTAACCCCTACCTCATGGAAGCCGACCAGTTCCGCGGCGCCTACCTCTCTGTTGTTGAGTCCGTTTCCAAGCTGGTTGCTACCGGCTTTAAGTACCAGGATCTCTACCTTACCTTCCAGGAGTACTTTGAGAAGCTTGGTCAGAATCCAAACCGTTGGGGCAAGCCAGCCGCGGCCCTTCTTGGCGCACTGATGGCACAGGTCAACCTTGGTCTTGCAGCTGTCGGAGGCAAGGACTCCATGTCCGGTACCTTTGAGGACCTAGACGTTCCACCAACGCTGGTTTCGTTTGCTACCGGCCTTACCAAGGTGGACAAGATTGTCTCCAACGAGTTCAAGGGTGCAGGTCACAGGCTTATCTCTATTGTCCCATCCTACGGCGAGAGTGGTCTTCTCCCCGATAACGAGTCCCTGCTCACCGCATACAGGCTGGTTAACACCCTAGTCCAGTCCAAGAGCGCACTTGCCATTACCACGCCAGGTTACGGCGGCGTGGCCGAGGCTCTCTTCAAGAGCTGCCTGGGCAACAAGCTGGGCGTTGAGCTGGTCCCAGAGATTTCTGCCGACGCGCTCTTCTCGCCAACTTACGGTGCCTTCATCGTTGAGCTGGTAGACGGCGTATCCGTTGACGATGTCGACGGCGTGTGCGTGGCTCCTCTGGGCGTCACCACGTCCGAGTACACCTTTAGCGCGTGTGGCGAGAAGATCGACCTCTCCGAGCTCCAGGAAGCATGGGAACGCCCACTTGAGGAGGTCTTCCCCTACCGCGGAGGCTCTGACGAGACTGTGGAGAAAATCAGCTTCGACGGCACATCCACACGACACTCTTATGCTGGTCCAGCCCTTATCGCACCCGCTCGCCCACGCGTCATCATCCCCGTATTCCCTGGCAACAACTGCGAATACGACGTCGCGCGCGCCTTTGAGCGTGCGGGCGCTGATCCAACCACGCTGGTCATCAACAACCTGACACCTCAGGACATTGTTGAGTCCGCAAATGCGCTGGCAGAATCCATCAAGAAGAGCCAAATTGTCATGATTCCAGGCGGCTTCTCAGGCGGAGACGAGCCAGACGGATCAGCTAAGTTTATCTGCGCGCTCTTCCGTGCACCTCAGGTTACCGAAGCTGTTCGAGAGCTTCTGCAGCAACGTGATGGCCTTATGCTGGGCATCTGCAACGGCTTCCAGGCACTCATCAAGCTGGGCCTTGTTCCTTACGGCGATATCCGACCCATGGACGACACCTGCCCAACGCTGACGTTCAACACCATCGGCCGTCACCAGAGCCAGCTTGTCCGTACCAGCGTTGCATCCACGATGTCGCCATGGCTCTCTAAGTGCACATTTGGCGACATCCACACCATCGCAATCAGCCACGGAGAAGGTCGCTTTGTTGCTTCCGACGAGTTGCTTGAGACGCTCAAGGCCAACGGCCAGATCGCAACGCAGTACGTTGACGCAGCGGGTACTCCAAGCATGGACTTCTCCGTTAACCCTAACGGTTCCGTCCTGGCTATCGAGGGCATTACCAGCCCCGATGGTCGCGTCCTGGGCAAGATGGGCCACACGGAGCGCTCCGGTGCAGGCCTCTACAAGAACATCCCCGAGCTCAGCGCCGGCGACCAGTTCCAGCCTCTCATCGAGGGCGGCGTCGAGTACTTCAAGTAAACTAATCTCAGAAAATACTAGATAGGTTAAGGTTCCACATTTTGAATAAATGTGGAACCTTTTTAGTAGTTTTCAGTTAAATTTTTTTGTTTGTGGTCTCGGTTTTTTGGTTTTCTCGTATAAGACAAATCAGTTGGTCAATATTTTTTACTTTCCAACAATCAGAAATATGTAGACTACAGTTGAATGATTCATTTACCTCATTGACGAAGTAAATAAAATCAAATGAATCCTCAAATGAGGACTGTAGGTCATTTTCATTCAACAACTTCTCTGGAAAAAGCTCCTTGTACAGCCCTGATAATGAAGTTCTCGTGCAATCAGATTGGTAATTTGAACTCTTATTATCAGACAAGGTCATAATGAAGCTTGATTTATGTAATGCCTTAAGCATCTCATCGAACTTTATTTTCATAGTCGGTGTTCGAGGAAAATATGCAAGTGAATATACATTTACTCTCGTTGTTTTTAAAATGGAGCAAATTGTTTTTGAGTTTGATTTTATGCTATCAATTTTTTTGTTATCAAGCATTCCTTCAACACATATACACAACGCTTGTTCGTCTTCTGTAAATCCTTTTCCTAAATAAATTTTATTGAAAATCTTTAACTCTAAAAATAACTGTTTGAGTACTTCTTCCCTTTCTGCAAAGGAATAAAACTTTCCAAACATTTTTGTATTATTTGACCTGCCTAAAATGTATAAATACCCTTCATCAAAAAAACCAACATCATGTGTATTAAAATTTCCATGTATAAGTTCTCTTCTCTTTACAATTCCTTCCACGATTTCATATTGTGAAATAGATGGACTTTGAATATAAATTTCTCCCAATGAACCTTCGTCAACTTCTTCATTCTCAAGATCTTTAATTGTGATTTCACCATCAAGAGATAAACCAGAACTAACAAGCTTTGCTTTATATGAATTATCATCTGGTGAACTGTATTCTATAGTCTTAAGTGTTGACCCATTTTGAACACTATAGGGAGAAAAAGCGACCGCACACGTTGCTTCACTTAAACCATAAACTGGCAAGATTGTATTCCTTTTTAATCGGAATGAACTCATTTTGTCGTAGAAAAGCTCAATCGTTTGTCTATGCAACTGATCCGAACCGCTTAGAATCAATCTGATGTTCGACAAATCAATATCACTGGACTTAAAATCATACTGAGCCATAAACTCAAGAGCAAAATCTGGAAGCGCTGTTATCGTCGCTTTAAACTTACTTAAATCACTCATAAATGAATCTGGATACCTAAAGGGATAACCAGAATCAAGCAATAGCTGATTAGTTAGTTTTGAAGAAGATGACAAAAATAAACCCGAAAAGCCCATGCAATGAGTTAGTGGCATCCAATTTACAACCCTATCGTCTGGAGAGGACAGGATTGATTTATTGATTGCATTCAGATTAGATATTGCATTTATTTCTGAAATACATGATCCATGCGGCTGTGCGGTGGTGCCGCTTGAATACTGAACATATAGAACACCTTCAGGGCTTTCTCCTGCGATGAAAGATGCAACTTCTGATAAAGACGCCGTATTTTCAATATACCTACTCTCTTTTTTCCAGGAATTATACAGATCATCATCTATCAACAATAATTTGTCCTTGAATTGTTTCTTAAACAAATCAATTTTCGAACGTCGATTAGTGTCATTGCAAAAATCGATAAGTAAAGGAATTACACCTAAAGAAATACAAGTCCAAAATGAAATAACATACTTAATCTTATTAGAAGATAGAAGCAATACAAACTGCCTTTCATTTGTACTGCAATCTGAGATAAAGGCAGTATTCTTTAAATATCTAGCAAAGTCAACTGCCTCAAGACATAAGTCCCGGTAAGAAATAAAAAACAATTCATCATCGGGATGCTCCTTATAGTAGAGCCCCTTTGTAGTTTCTAATCTCATAGAATTAAATATCGACAAAAATGAGTCAAGCATTTTTATTTATTCTCCATGGGTAAATTTTTTGAAAATCTGTAACGGACCATCACAATATAAAAGGATAAAAAGAGTACGGAAAGTACTACACAAACCGTAATCCCATCTCCATACAATTCAATTCCCAATGCACGGAAACAGCCCATCACCATATAGAAAAATCCAAGAGTAATTAATACTAAATTGATTGCTGTATAAATCGTGACTCTAAAATCATTTCTTAGATTAACCTTACCAGTTAAAAGTCGAAACATTTTAGTTCTAAGATTCTGTACCTTAGCTATTTGGCTAAAAATAAAGTATCCATCGGACAAATTAAACAAACTCAAATTTGAAAAAATGATATAGAACTGCGATAGAGCACAGCTGAAAACAAAAGGTTCTCCTGAGATTGAATATATTATCAAAAAGAGGTTCAGCAGAAATAAGTTGCCAATCATTCCTGCGGCCATAATTTGAATTCTTGATTTCCTATCAAGGGAGTATATGTTAGGAATCTTTACATAAAATAACGGTACGACAAATAAATAGAGCCTGATATGAATTCCCTCAGGGTATAAATTATTTGCTCTAGCCAAAAGAACGTGGCATAGTTCGTGAAATAAAAAACTTGGTATGACAATTAGAAAAGAAAGAATAAAGCTCAAAATTGATGTTGTTGCTGAGACTTCAGGATACGCGTAGTTAAAAGAACCCGCAGAAAACAAGAACACATTTATCGACATCAGAATGAATGTAATCATCAAGCCAATACATGCAAATTTTTTATATACATTGGTGTTTAACTTTGGGTGAGACTGTAGTTTAATTACGAATAATTCATTGGAAAGAGAATTTAGCTCAGTTCGTTTATTTAAGTTGCTGTCCAGCAGCAAACCTTGTTTTTCAAATGAATTGATAATGGTGGAAATCTGCTGTTTACTCAAACCCCACAACGTCTCTAAATCATCCAATGAATTAGACCCATCTAAATTTTTTAACAGCTCTAGAAAGTGCATTCCTTTCTTTCGAGTAGAGGCAACATAATGATCAAATAGACAACTGCCTAATAAAACCGCGTCATCCTTTTCGGTATATAGGTTGTAAAGTTTTATATCAGGAAGAGCTTTTGGGAAATTATTCATTCTTTGATTCCAAACAACTCACCACAATTACACAATGATCTCTCAAACATTGCTTTTTGTGCATGACAAATTACGTCAATTGGATCTGAGATAGAACCATTGACGTCATATGAATTCCCAATACAATTGGCACAAAGCCCGTTCAGCCAACATTGCTGACATTTTTCTATATGACTGTATGTATTACTTTCGAGCCTATCACGGATGCTTTTATATCGAGAGGACTGACGTAAATCACCATCTTCTAATATATTTCCCATCTTCATTTCATCATGACCGATAAACGCAAAGCATGGATACACATCTCCATTAGACGTAATGCTAATCTCCTTAATTCCAGCAGTGCATAGTAATGACTTGCTCCTTTTTGAAGCGAGAAGAGAACCGATATTAGAAATCTGCATAACTCTTAATGGATTACCAGAAAACAGTGATGAGATTGATTTCTCAGCCACTTCCTCAAAGTACTCTGAAACACCACGATATTCCTCTTCGCTCCATAAATATTCCTTCGAGGCAGATGAGGCATTAATCACAGGTACAATATGAAAAACGTCAGGTTTGAATTCCATCAAATGTTCAATATCAATAAGATGCTTGGTTTTTTTATACTGATCTATATTTGATTTTGAAATTGTCATTTCAATCATAAGATCGTATTTTCTATTATTTGCAATGATCTCCATTGATTTCTTTATTGCATCATAAGAGCTACCTCTCCCCACAGCAAATGGCCTGTTGTAATCATTGATTTCTTTGTTTCCATCAATACTAACTGTCACATTTACTCTATGCTCATTACAAAATCCATGAATATATTCAGAAAATAAAACACCATTAGTTACAAAATTAAAGAGGGGCATTTGTAATCCAAGAGAATCAAAATACTCTTCTATCCAGCAGACACCTTCCTCAATTAATTTAAAGTTTAATAAGGGTTCTCCGCCAAAGAACTGGATTTTCTCGATGCCTTTTGGATAAAGATCTAGAGTACTCTTTATAGCAAGTTGTAACATAGCTAAATTCATTGGGGCAGTATGACTTGCTCCATAGGTGCCTTGATGAGCATAGCAATATCTACAGGCTAGATTACATGATTGCGTGATGACCAATACTAACCTAGAAGCAATCTGATTATCCTCGACTAGCTCGCTTTTTTTGTTCATGCTCTTATTCTTTTGAAGAGCCTTAGTCAACTCAATATCACCAATATCGTAAAAACGTTGCCCTTGCTCCTGATCAAGAGAATAGATAGAAAGAGATTCGTTATCGAATAAAAAGAATGTGTCCTGTTTTTTTAGAGTATGTAACATTCTGATCACCTATAGATTCCCTGTTAAAATATTAATATCAACTTTTTCAGATTTCTTAGATGACCAAACTCCAGCACAGATTGGAGAAGTCATTCCAATAGCAAAAGGAATAAGAACGGTGTAGACATCAAACCTAATTGGCCACTGAAGCAGCAGGATAACAATGGATGACAAGAGACAGCCAAGTAAAATTCCTAAAACAGATCCCATTGTTCCAATAAAAACGCTCTGGTAAATAAAAATGCTTCTGATTTGTCTAATTGAAGCGCCGACAATTTTATAAACTGCAATTTCTTTAAACTGCTCTTGGATAGTGATAACAAAAATATTAAAAATGTTTACAGTTGAAATTATTCCAAGAAGAACTGAAACAACATAGACAAACAGTAGGATATAGCTGAACCAAGTATCAAGCATGTCTAATACGTTTTGCCTTGTTGCCACCAGTGGATGAAGCCCTGTATTTTCTAAAGCTTCAGTAAGATTAGAGTCTGTATTAATCGCTTCAGTAATCTTTTTAGAGACTTCTGACAACTGTTCCTGATCTACAACTCGCGCAGAAATATAAATGTAATTTGAAGTTTCAAACAAAGAGTTGTCTGAATAAGTTGCAATTAGCTGATTAATTTCAGTAGGAAATGTCGAGAAAAGCTGTTCTTCTTGTCTATCTAAAATTCCGACAATTTTAAATGTTTTTCTTTGCGAGCCAAAATCGATATCAATACTATCTCCTATTTGGAGACCAGAAGCATCGGCAATCCTTGCACCAATAATAATTTCATCATCTTTATCAGGGAATGTGCCTGTGTAACTAATCTTATAGTTATCTAGAAAGCTTTTATTAATTCCTCTAAGCGAATTCGCAAGTATTCTCTTATTGTTACCATACGTAACCGCTGAAACATTTAGGCCCTTCACTCCTGTAACATCAGTTACTCCATCAATCTGATTGATGAGCTCTATATCATTATCGGTGTAAAGGTTTAGATACGTATAGTTTAAAGCGTTATCACCGGCTCCAAAAGCAACTGTTACAACGTCTGCATCAGCTACTCTCATCTCTTCTATCATCTTATGATAGAACGATGTTGAAAAAGTCAAAATGGCAGTTAAAAGAAATACTGAAATTCCAACAGCAAGAATCGTCAAACTATTTCTCTTTTTGTTTGCTGAATAAGCTTTTTTGACTAATAAATACATTGAAGAATGCATTACAATCTCCAATCAGACAAACTGATTTTGATTAAAAGTATCTTTTACCTGCTGGAACTCTCCATTTTCAATAGTTACTATACAGTCACAATTTGCGGCTACTTTTGAAGAATGGGTAACAATGATCAAAGTCATATCTAACTCATTGGTAATTCGATCAAATAGCTTCAAAACGTTTTCCTCATTGTTGCTATCTAGATTACCAGTCGGCTCATCTGCTAATAGAATCCTAGGTTTATTAATAAGAGCACGTGCAATTGCCACTCTCTGTTTTTCTCCTCCACTAATCGTAGAGACATCATGTTTGAGTATGCTTGAAGACAAATTTAAAACATCCAACAGATATGAGATATCAAACAAATCGCTAGGGCTCTCAAGAAAAAATGTCGGAAGCAAAATATTTTCTTCTACGGTCAAAGACTTGATGAGATTAAATGATTGAAATACATAACCTATTAGATGCTGACGAATGCTACGGATCTCTTCTTGGGAGGCAGTTGAAATATTAGTATCATTAATGTAAATTGAGCCCTCATCTGCTTTCTCAATAGATGAGATTAGTTTGAGAACGGTTGATTTTCCCAAACCAGAACGTCCAACAATACAGTTTTTCTGCCCATCGTTAAAACTTGTAGACGCATGATTCAAAATTGTGTGATATTGATCGCCATCTTTGAAAGATTTAGAAACATTCTCAAACCGTATCATGTTAATTTACCTCCCTTTATATACTTTGAATCCCTATTTGCGCTTCTTGCAACGCTGACTTTGTTGCACAATCCTCAAGCTCATAGACATCATCCAAAAAAGTTATAAGAATGCTTATCTTCTCCGATAACGAAAGATCTCTTAATGCATATAGCTTGTTAGATATAGTCGCCCAACGTTTTTCCAATTCTTCAAATAGTTTTATAGAAGATTCGAAAGTACATCCAACTTGCTGTGCTTGAATTAAAAAGTTTTTATATATACCTCTATAAAATGAATGTGTTTCTTCAAGTTCCGATATCAACTGAATAAGAAAACCTACTTGAACACCAAGGAATTTCTCGCAAATTGCCGAGGGTAAGCTTGTTGATATTGTATTAAATTGATTTTTAAATGAATAAAGCGCATGAAGCCCGCTGCTATCGTCTTGACGATATTTCTCCATATTTTTTTGCACAGATGTGTACAGGAGATTTTTGTCAATTTCAAATCTTCTGCTAGTTAAATCTTCTATGTAATAACCATTAAATTCGGGTGAGAACGGTTGATAGGTTGAACTTCTTCCTAGAGCAACAATCTCCTTCTCTATTTCATCCTCTTGAGGGAGTAGAGAATCGAACAGTGAAAATGTATTATGAGATTTTGAAGCAACCACAAAACAGTGAGCGCCGCAGTGAGAAGCTCCAAATTTTTCTCTTAGACCAGGAATATAGTATCTATCTACTTGAACACAAACTTTATGATTCTGGTTTACTAATCTTTCAAGTTCAAGTGAGTTTTCATCAGACGATTTAAGAGAGTTGCCAATTTTGACTTGGTCAAAACCACATTTTCTAAATAGCTTTTCTTCACAGCTTCTTGTTCTGCCCATTATGACTACTATAGGCAACCGGTTGCTTTTCTCAACCCAAAAAGAAAAGCCATAACCTTCTCCAATGCCAAAGCACATTTCAGGAGTAATGTTTAACCCTTTATCTTTTAGGAGATATGATGCAGCTCCTAAATTACAGTCACCTAATCCCATAATACTCTCCAAAGAAGAGGAAGATGCAGGCCTTTAATTAGTCAAAACACATAATTTAAGACAAAAAGAACTCCTGTCTTATGAAGAATTACCAGCAAACTCCTCCACAACCACATCCACATGTTGGAGCAATCATTTCTTCAAGCTCTTCAAGCTCACTCGTGTCAATCTGATTATTCTGTAAAATATCTTTCAGTTCGTCTTCCAAATTAGACATAAGACTCCCCCTTGCATCATGACAATAGGCTGCATCTCCCTCTACTTCTGAATTGTAAAATTCATTTTCTAAAAAGGGCCAATAGCCGACATATATCAACATTTTATATATCTAAATTTTTATACTTTATGGATAAAAATATATTTAACTATTAAATAAGTTATTCCTTTTAATCATATTTCTCATACGAAAAACGAATAATTGAGCGCTATTCAAATAATTAATGAGATTAGGAAAGCTCATTAGAAAAAAGTATCTCAATCAATTTGTCAGAGAAAGACGCCGAGAGTCCACGTTGGTCCGCTCAAATCCGCGTTGTAGATTTTCAGTGTCGATTGATCCAAAACCCGGGTAATTATGCGTCCAGTTAATCCAAAAGTGGGGCAATTATGCGCCGAAAGGCACATAATTAGATGGGTTTTAGAGGTAACCTGATTTCAAGGTTGCTTTTACGGACGGTCATCATGGAGCCTGATTTTCTCGCCATGTCTGAACGATTTGCCGGAAAAGTATGTCATGTCTGAGTGGTTTTGCCGGTTTTTCTCGGTCGTGTCCCGAAAAGTGGTGTAAGCAAGCATTTCAGGTGTTTAAAAGAAGTGCGGTTATTTCCTAAAATATAGTCACCAAACCAATTCAGAAAGGAA